>Ga0308171_1000455_pt1 | contig 89149 bp, 81 predicted proteins | sample PhyGR1_FD_202135 | JGI IMG/M metagenome (GOLD analysis project Ga0308171, IMG submission 202135) | Phyllosphere microbial communities from UC Gill Tract Community Farm, Albany, California, United States - DLSLSG.R1 | ecosystem: Host-associated > Plants > Phyllosphere > Unclassified | place: USA...
CTTGTAACTCATCAACATTGATCGGACGTGTAAACCAAACATCATCTTCGGTAACAATCACATATTCTGAAGCGTTTTTGACACTTTCGTACCAGAATTTTGTCGGAATCTCAAAACCATTGATAGTCTTCCCGGACACCAGATTTTCAGCAATGGCCATTACTTTTTTTTCATAATTCTCAGAAAGATGAATTTCAACATTTGTATGTTTTTCTCTGATCTTGTCAAGATACATCTTTGGTGTTCCATCATCCAAAACTTTAATTTTAAAATTGCCGGAAACATTTTGATAAATTGATGAAATACATCGATCTAAGTAAAAAGGACGGTTGAAGGATTTGATCAATATGTCCATTACTGAAGTTTTCTTTGGATTTTTTTAAAGAATGTATTTTGGTTTTTAAGAATAAACTCAGGTAAATTATTGATTTCCTCAATTTTTTTTCCATACAAAGAAGTGATATTCCTTCTTTTTGCAGTATCCAAAATCACTTGTTGCCAATTTTGATTTAATTTTCCCTTTTTTGATTTTTCCTGAGAAACCCCTTTGTCATGCAATCTGTAGAAATAAAGTGATTCTTTGATGAATGCGAATTTTCCAGTTTCGTATAATTTCAGATAGAGGTCTTGATCCACAGCTGACGTCAATTCTTGATTGATTCCCGAAGTTTTATCGTAGGCCAATCTCTTGAAAGTGAAAAAATGATTGGCTTCCAAAAAGACATTGAAAAACCTTTTGTCACCATTTTTCACTGCTCTCGAGTGCGGAAAAGGTTTAATGGGTTTAAGATTATTATCACAAAGAAGGAATTTGGAGTAGGTCACCACATTGTTTTGTGTGTGGTTTTGGATGCTGAGTTCAATGGCATTTTCTGCCAATGCATCGTCCGGATCTACAAATCCACAGATCTCTCCCGAAGCTAGTTCTATGCATTTTCTTTTGGTGAAACCGACACCTCTGTTTTGCTCGTTTTTGTGAAACTTGACCCTTTTGTCATCTCTCGTAAATTGTCTTATTTTTTCAAAAGAATCGTCTGTCGAATGATCGTCAACAATGATGATCTCAAAATCTGTAAAAGTTTGTTTGAGAAGACTCTCATAGCAATCTTTGAAATACTCAAAATTGTTGTAATGGGCAATGAGGACCGAAAATTTTTTCATCAAATAAGAATATCTTCAAAATTAACAAATAAATCTTAGATTTGTATCTTAATATTGCTATATGTGCGGAATTACGGGGATTGTAAAGAAAAATATTCGAAGCGAAGATTTCTATAAACAAACTCTCAAAAACATGACAGATTCTATCATCCATCGAGGTCCGGATGATGAAGGTCACGAGTATTTTCAAAATTGTTTTCTAGGTTTCAGGAGATTGGCGATTGTTGATCTTTCAAAGGACGGTCACCAGCCGATGTACTCCAATACTAAGAGTGAGTGCATTGTTTTCAATGGTGAGATCTATGGCTACCGCGACCTGAAAAAGAACCTTTCCGATTACCCTTTCCAAAGCAATACTGACACAGAGGTCATCTTATCATTGTTCCAAAAACACAGTTCTGAACTTCCGAAACACCTTAATGGCATGTTTTCTATTGCCATCTGGAATGAGGAAAAACAAGAACTTTTCTGTGCGAGAGATAGATTTGGTGAGAAGCCTTTTTATTATGCGACTGGGAAAAACGGCGAGTTTATTTTTGCTTCGGAGATTAAAGCTATCTTGGCAACTGGACTCGTAGATGCAGAAATGAATGACGAAGCTATTCACCATTTTCTCCGCCATATGTATATAGATAGCCAGCAAAGTATCTATAAAAATATAAAAGTTCTACCACCAGCTAATCAATTGATCTACAAAGATGGAAATGTTGAAATCTCGCAATATTGGAATTTTCCAGCAGAAGAAACAACGATGTCTGAAGAGGAGGCTACTCAGGAATTTAAAACCTTAGTTCAGAATTCTGTTGAAAAACAGTTGGTAGCCGATGTAAAACTTGGTGCTTTCCTTAGTGGTGGATTGGACTCAGGAACGTTGGTGGCACTTTCTTCTCAGAAAAATCAAAACCTAACGACGCTTGGTTTCCAGTACGAAGGCGATTGGGACGAGATGCCGGATGCTAGAACTATCGCTAAAAAATATAATACCGACCATAAAGAAGTTGCCCTTCAGAATTCACACATACCGAAAACTTTAGTAGAAGTTCTCAAAAAGTTAGACGAACCGCTTGCAGATACAGCGATTCTTGCAACTTATACGATTTGTAAAGAAGCGGCAAAAAATATGACCGTAGTGATTACTGGCAATGCTGGAGACGAACTTTTTGGTGGTTACAAATGGTATCAACAGGAGAAAAAAATCCTTGAAAAGGGAAGTGCGAATGCTGCATTTTTACCGTTATACAAAGTTGGTTCTACAATCAGTGAAAAGTTAAGTCTTGAAAAACTGAGATTGTATTTTTTAGATAAGATCTTCAGATCCAAATTTCCAGATATTGTCTCGTACCAAAAAGGGAAAGTTCACAATAATTTTACCGATGAGGAAACTTCTCAGATGATGAAAAATAAGCAGCGTTACGAACATCAATACAATTTCAATTTAGACAAAAATAACCTGAATACCTGCATGAAAATGGATCTTACCAATGTGATATCGGGAGATTATTTGGTGAAGGATGACCGGATTGCCATGATGCATTCTATAGAATTGAGGACGCCATTTTTGGATAAAGATTTGGTGGAATTTTGTTCTACGTTGCCAGCAAAATATAAAGTGAATGCAAGCCAAACCAAGATCATTTTAAGAAAAGCTTTTGGTGATCTGTTGACAACCAATATTCTTACTAAGAAAAAACAAGGCTTTGGTGCGCCTATTTCTGACTGGCTAAAAATTCCGGAGATGGAACAATTGACCGATAATATTCTAAAGAATTCCTCTTCAAAGATCTTCAGCAAGTTAAATTTCAACGAGGTCCAAAGACAGTTGAATTACAATTACAAACATTGGTCTTTGTTAGTTCTTGGGATATGGATGGAGGAGCATTTATAAATTGACAATTTTGCGAATTGCTTTCTCTGTCTCTTCTATGTGTTTTTTCATGGAGAAATTATTGTTGATAAACTCTTTTCCTCTTTCTCCAAAATTTTTAATAAGAGCAGGATTTTCAAGTAATTGGATCATTTTGTTTCCCATTTCTTCCCAATCATATTCATCCACAAGAAAACCTGTTTCTCCGTCAATAACAGTGTCTATGATTCCGCCATGTTTTGTAGACACGATAGGCAGTCCAGCAGCCGATGCTTCTAAGATGGCAACCGGCGTTCCTTCTGCATCACCAATTTTTGTGGTAACAGAATGTTGTACAAATATTGCACTTTTGGAAAGCAGGTCCAATTGCTTTTCAGGCGATATCCAACCTACAAAATCCACAGAGTTTTCAATCTTCAATTCAGAGACAAGGTTTTTTGCATCTTCGAAAAGTTCTCCTTCTCCAGCGAAAATCAATTTAGCATCAGGAAATTTGTGTAAAACCTTATGAAATGCTTTGATTGTGGAAAGCGGCGATTTCATCTCTGCGAAACGTCCAATCGCAATAAAGGTTTCTGAAGAATAATTAGGATTTACCTTAAAAAATTCTTCCCTTGCTCCCAATGGTGAAAAAATAATTTGATCATCCCTGAAACCTAATTCCTTCAGTTTCGGGATCATGTTTTTAGCAACTGGAATGACAATTGATCTGTAATTCGCAAGGTTTTTATAATTGCTCAAATTGGCCTCAACCACTTCTTTTTTGTGTATTTCGTAGCCGAGAACATTTGCGACAATAGGAATATTGAGTTCCTCACATGCTTCGCGGATGGCAGAACCTGTGTTCATGAATTCTGCAAGAACGCAGTCTATTTTTTCATTTTTCAGTATTTTTTTGAATCTGTTTTTCAGAATTATATTTAGTCTTTTCTGATTTTTTAATGAAAGAATGGTAAACCAGTATCTCAAGAATTTTTGTTTCCTCAGAGAAGTTCCCTTATAGAAATAAGGAAGAAAATCCCCAAAGAGAACAATTTTATCGAAAGGAAGAAATTCGATATAATTTCTACTGAAAGAACCCATGGGTTTGAATCTTCCATTGGTAGCGATTGCAATCTTTATTTTTTCCATCGGTTGCTTATTTTCGTGATGAGTCCTTTGATTAGTAATTCAGCTTTCGAAATCTTTAAAAAAGGAAATTCTGAAATCTTCAAAAAGGATGGTTTGATTATTTCTTTCAGCAAATGGTATTGGATCCATTCAGCAATCAGACCTTCAGTGATTCTTTGTTTTTCATCATCATTAAGGTTAAGATTATCAACAAAATACTGATTCACCTTTATCTTTTCCAGTATTCTCCTTTCTCTTTTTTCTAAGGTATTGTAGTTTCTGGTAGACTGTGATAAGTGCCTGAAATAGTTCTGTTTGACCGCATGAAAATAGACGTAGCCTTCAGACAGAAGTTTTGCGTAAAAAAGCCAATCGCCCGAGGTTTTAAAATCCTGAATATGTTCTACAGCTTTGAGACCTAACTCTTTTTTGAAAATGACAGAACTCGCATTGAGAATAAAATTCTTTTTGGAAAGATACTTTTTGACGTATGTTGTCCCTTCCATTTTGTGGTCATGTTGCCAAAGTGTCGGGTCAAGGTTCTCGGTGTATTTCTGTATCGTGTTGTAATAAGGCTCTTCATGCTCGCCAACCAAGTTCGAATCGCAAAAGTACAGAGAGATATCTTGATTTTGGGTGATGATGTTATTTGCTGTTTCCAAGAAATCCAGTTCGCAGAAATCATCACTTTCGGCAATCCAAATATGATTGTATTTTGCAATTTCCAGACCTTTTTTCCACTGGGCAAAAGTACTTCCAGAATTCGTTGTATTATAAATTCTATGCGTAATCCTGTCGTCTTGGTAGCTGTCAAGAATCTCTAAACTCTCATCAGTCGAATGATCGTCCAAAATGATGACCTCAAAATTGGTGAACGTCTGTTGCAATACAGAGTCCATTCTTTTTTTGAGAAAACGGGCGTGGTTATAATTTGGAATGATGACAGAGAACATATCAATAATCTTTTTTGTATCCAGTCAGATTTCCACTTTCATCCATTTTCCAGGATGAAGAATTACCTGCGTTCTCATAGTAATAACGTTGTTCATCCGTATAATTTCTAGGATCAATGAACCAGCCCATATGCTCAGAAGTATAGTTGCCACCAAAACGTAACGCCTTATAAAAATCTACATTCTTAAAATGCAGAGGATATTTTGGTTTGTACAAAGCAAATGTAGTGTCTATATCGGCTAGATAAATATCTTTTTCTACTTCAAGTTCCCAGTATTTCTTTTCCCATTCTACGACTTTCTTCTTCTGAGGATAAGTATCTGGAATGTTTTTCAGATTCAAGGCAAAACCAACTTTTGTAATTTTATTAAAGTTTTGTTCCAGCTTACGAATTAGATGTTCCAAAAAATCTTTTGGGAGGTCTGGATTCGGAATTATGTCGGGATCAGTTAAAATATAATACCCTTGTGCATATTTTTCAATCAATTCCGGCGAATCAAAAAAAACACGATATCCCTTGTTTTTATCTTGCTGTTCGAGATGAACCTTACCTTTTACCTCTTCCAGATATTTTAAGAGAGGTTTATAAGTAGAACAATTATCAATGATAACAATATTTGTAAAGTTTCTTTTTAAAAAGAAATCGACAATTTTTTGTAAATATTCAAGCTGATTATAACTAATGATAATGATAGGGATCTCAGTAATATCTTTCAATTGGGCACGGATAGTCTTATTTGTTAACTTTAAAAACAAATAGAGTAGATACTGTTTAATATGGCTGAGATATTTCATGAGGAAAAAAGTGCGTAAATCAATAGTAAGATAGTGTTCTTACAAAGGAAAACTCAATAATATACTTTTCTTCGTTTACAGTATTTTCACCAGTTGATCCTGCTTATTAATAATGATAGAATTGTCTGGAACATCTCTGTGAATCACACAACCTGCGCCCAATATCACATTGTTGCCAATCGTGACATCTTTTAGGATGACCACATTGGCGCCGGTCCAGACGTTGTTTCCCATCTTCACTTTCCCAATGTTGAAGTCGGTCTTTGAAACAGAAAAAGGTTCTTTGGTGTATTGATGGTTGTGGTCAAAGATCTTCATACCTTCTCCCAAGATACAGTTTTCACCAATGCTCACCTCTCCTAGGCAAGAAATCGTAGCACGTGTAATGTATGTATTTTTGCCAATGCTTAGCTTCGCATTCGATTTTACGGTGACAAAGTTAAATTGGTTGATCATGACGTTTTCTTCAATATCAAACTTAGCATCAGCCGATATATCAAAAAAATTCTCAGGACCTATTTTGAAACTTGGATGAACAGAACTCCCTGAAGTAGAAAAAGCCTTGCGCTGATTGGAAATGATGCACAGATTGGCAAAGTTTTTTAATTTGATAAATAATAGTCCCAAGGCTGATCTCATTTTCCGTTTTTTCGAATCATTTGATACAAAGATAAAGTTTTAGTGTTTATTTCTATATTTTTGCTTGGAATTAATCATTAATATTTCCCTATGGATCCTTTGGTCACGGTCTCAGTCCCAATTTTTAAATGTGAAAGGTTTATAGAAAACTGTCTTCGCTCCATCAAGGATCAAAGTTATCAGAACATAGAAGTTATTTTGGTGAACGATATGACGCCTGATAATAGTGCTGCGATTGTAGATAAATTCATTAATGAAAATCAGTTATCAGACTGGAAATTGATTAATTTAGAAGAGAACTCCGGCCTTTCTGTCGTTAGGAATGAAGGCATTAATCAAGCAAAAGGAAAGTATATATTTTTTGTGGATAGTGATGATGAGCTTTATCCGGACACTATTGAGAATCTTGTAAAATTGGCACAGGAAACCAAAGCGGAAATCACGATGGGAGAAGTGCAGGGAATCAAAATACCATCAAATGAACATGTTGATGTTTTCCCGATCCATACTTCGAGCGATATTTTAGAAGGAAATCTGTCGATTTTGACGGAACTTGTCAATGGCGGATTTGCTGTTTCTTCTTGGAACAAACTGATTTTGGTTGATTTTCTGAGGTCCAATAATCTGTATTTTACAAAAGGTCTGTACGCGCAGGATTCTCTCCACACCTTCGAAATGGGCCTGTATCTGGAAAAGATGGCTTTTCTGAGAAAGAAAACTTACAAATATTACCTTCATCAGGATTCTGTGATCCATAACCGAAAAAAGGTTCATTTTGATAACTGGATCACGATTGCACAAAAAATAAATTCTTATTTCATTAATGAAAAAAACATTGTGCGTAAGAAATTAATTTTGGAATATCTTATTGGTTTCAAATCTGTTACTCTGGAGATGAATTGGAAAGCGCAACAAAATGAAGAACTCTGGAAGCGAAGTTATAAAGCATATTTAAAATTGAAAAAACTGAGTTTGGTCAATTATCTGTCGAACGCGTATTCTCAAAAACTAAAAAAGCAGGACCTGTTTTACCGCCTACCTTTATCCTTAGGATACAAATTTTTCCGATGGAGATTTGATAGATAAATTTCCAGTCAAATCAATTTACAATCTTTTCACGCCATTCTCCTTTTCCAAAACGCCTTTCACATCATAGATGATTCCATTTTCTGAAAGCAGATTTTTGATGTTGAGGGATTCAAATTCCTTATGAGAAACCGCAAGGATCACCGCTTCATACTTTTTGAATGGTGCTTTGTTGATGATTTCTATATCATAAGTTTCCTTCACTTCAGCTGGATTTGGCCATGGATCGAAAACGTTCACACAAATACTGTAATCTTCTAGACTTTTCACCACATCGATGACCTTTGTATTTCGCACATCAGGACAATTTTCTTTGAAAGTGAAACCAAGAACCAACACTTCAGAACCTTTGATCTTGAGGTCATTTTTGAGCATCATCTTTACTGTTTCGCTGGCGATATAATGTCCCATAGAATCGTTCATTCTTCTGCCAGCAAGGATAATTTCTGGATGATAACCAAATTCCTGAGCCTTTTGCGCAAGATAATAAGGATCCACGCCTGTGCAATGCCCGCCAACAAGACCTGGTTTGAAGTTGAGGAAATTCCATTTTGTAGAGGCGGCTTTCAAGACATCATTAGTATCGATTCCCATGAGGTTGAGGATCTTTGCCAACTCATTCACAAAAGCAATATTGATATCACGTTGCGAGTTCTCTATCACCTTTGCAGCCTCGGCCACCTTGATACTTGGTGCAAGATGCGTTCCTGCAATGATGACCGATTTGTAGAGTTCATCAATTTCTGTAGCGATTTCGGGAGTCGAACCGGAAGTTACTTTTAAGATTTTCTCTACGCTATGTTCCTTATCTCCAGGATTGATCCTTTCTGGCGAATAACCAGCAAAGAAATCAACATTGAACTTTAGGCCTGATTCTCTTTCAATGATTGGAATGCAGTCTTCTTCTGTAGCGCCAGGATAGACCGTCGATTCATAGATCACGATATTTCCTTTTTCTATCACAGCGCCTACCGTTTCGCTTGCTTTACGCAGCGCTGAAATGTCAGGATGATTATTTTTGTCCACAGGTGTAGGAACCGTAACAATGTAAATGTCAGAATCTTTGATGTCATTAATGTCATCAGAAAGAAATAATCCCGTTTGCTCTTTGGATGGATTTTCAGAAACCAAAACTTTTATAAGGTCTTCCGAGTCCACTTCGTGTGTGCTGTCTTTGCCTTGCGTCAATTCATCAATCCTATTTTTTTTGAGATCAAAACCCACGACGGCATATTGTGTTGCAAATAATCTTGCAAGAGGCAGTCCAACGTATCCAAGACCAATAACAGTAATTTTTTTCTTCATATTTTATTAAAAAGGATAGTATTTCTGTAATATCTCACAAAGGTAAGCATCCTTATTTGTTAAGTTATTTTTCACAAAGTACGCCTCGACATCAGGGACGTTGATGTCATATCCAGAACCACTTTTTATAAGATTAAGGTCGAGCTTTGTATCATAAAAACGTTCTATGATCTCCAAGATCTCTATGATCGCATAATTCTGTGTATAGGCAACATTCACGATCTTGTTGAATGTTTGGCCATCCAATAATTCGAACGTTATCTTTTTGATATCCTCAGCGTCGATCAGATTTCGTGTGGCTTTCGTATGGACATTGATGGTCTCTTTATTTTTGATGGAGCGGATGAGGTAATTCATGAGAAGATTCGGATTTCCACCACTTCCAACAGCATTGCTAACGCGAAGGATCAGATATCTCTCACAAGAATTTTTAATAAGCTGTTCCATTTTCAGCTTGTGTAGCACATAATCGCTTCCTGTCTTGGAAGAATCATAAATGCTGCAAGTCGAAAAATAAACAAAGATCTTTTCTTTATTTTCTTCTAAGGTTTTTCTAATGAGATGTTCTTCACGTAAAAATTCTTCCGCTCTATTTTCTAATGAATTAGAAACACCAGAAGCGAAAAATACAGTATCTTCTCTGTCATCATTGATAAACAACGACGCAATAAGTCCTCGGCCTATGATCATTCTAAAAGTCTTTTTAATATTTTTTGGGAAGCTTTGCCATCTCCAAATGGATTCTTCTCAGTTTGGAAAACGAATTCATTTTCATCATTCCATATTTTGTAGAATTCGGTTTTGATTTTGTTTAGATCACTCCCAACCAGAATACCGCAGTTGCAATCGAGAACTTCGGGTCTTTCGGTTTCTTCACGTAAGATCAGCACTCTTTTTCTAAGGCTTGGCGCTTCTTCCTGAATTCCTCCCGAATCTGATATGATCAATTTGGCTGCTGCCATTTTTCTAATGGTTTCCAAGTACGGAAGTGGCTCTGTAAATGTAATGTTTTCGGGCTTTTTATCTTCAAAGACATCTAAGATGCTCTTCCTCGTGTTGGGATTTGGATGTAGAGCCCACTCAAAGATAACCTTAGGGTTTTCTGTTGCTAACTCTTTGATCGCTTGTGATATTTCTTGCAGTGGTTGCCCTATATTTTCCCGTCTGTGTGCAGTGATGAAGACCTTGTTTTGATATTCGATCTCAATCTTCTCTTTTTTAAGAATATATTGGATCATGTCAACGATTGTATTTCCCGTCAATAATATTTTATCTTTCGGAGTTCCTTCTTTTAAAAGATTAGTTTGAGATAAAGCAGTAGGTGCGAAGTTGACGTCACTACCCAACGAAACAACGCGTCTGTTATATTCCTCTGGAAAGGGCATTCTAATATCTGCAGTTCGAAGGCCTGCTTCGATGTGATAGAATCTTCTCTTTTCCATAAAAGCTACGATAGAAGAGGCCAAAACTGTGAAGGTGTCGCCTTGAGCAACAATTTTTGTAATATTCTCTTTGTGAACAAGATCGGACAAACTATTGATCAGTTTTGCAACGAGATTAGAATTGGTGAAATCCAGGGACTGAACAGAAAGCCGAAAATCTGGCTCCACATCAAAACTTTCTTCCATCTTCGTGAGGAGATCGTCGTGTTGGCCAGTGTTGACGATGAAAACTTCTTCATTCTGCAAACGAAACTGATCGATCAGTGGAAAAACTTTTAAGAATTCTGGTCTGGTCCCGTAAACAATGGCAATTCTTTGGCTCATCAATTAGTTTTTGGTAAAAATAATAAATCTTAAGGTTTTATCCGCCTTAAAATATGTTTTACTAACATTTTCAAAGGGAATTGATCCAAAATCTCATCGGCGGAGATGATTTTCATATTGTTGACCGCGTTATGTATTTCTTTTTTTCCTTGTTTGATCTCTGATATATTTTTCAAATGATGATAGGCATGCACATAATCTTTGAAAGGATTTGGCGTGTCCCGCTCGTGCCAGGTTCCAACAAAGTGGTGTGCAGCATAATTTTTGGGAAGGTCCAAACAAAAATAAGTTGAAGGATAGATTGCAATCCCGTCCGCTAGTTCTTGATACTCGTCTCTGGTTGGGTCAGCCTTGTAATGATTTACCAAAATATCAGAAACAAAAACCGTGTTCGTCGTTAGGTCAAAATCTGTTTTTTCATTATAAAAATCCAATACTTTCTTTGGCCAAGGATGCCCGGCTTCTGTGGCCCATAAGGCTGTGAAAGGCGAACCCTTGATCTCGAATCCGGAAAATGCCCGGTGAACGAGGAATTCGTCTAGAGAGAACTTCACTTCCACATCGATGTCCATGTAGATGCCACCATGTTCGAACAAAGCCAAAGCTCTGGAATAATCTGAAACGAAGGCCCACTTCTTCTTTTCCGCTGCCAGCCTCACATATTCACAACAATTGATGTCAAAGTTGGACTCGTTCCATTCTATGATCTCATAGTCCGGAAGGTTTTTCTTCCAAGAATTTAAGCAGATGTAAAAAGATTCTGGTTTTGGATTGCCGCCGAACCAGCAGTAATGTATTTTTTTTTGGATCATTTTTTTCTAAAATTTGTAATTCCTTTTAATAGATTTTTAAAAAATAATGGGATTGACCCAGTATCTTTCAACTGTTGCCATATCAATCCTAAATAGTATGGGTCAATAGCATTGTTGCTTTTCGTCCTCAGCTCGCTATCGATTCTTTGTCTCATGGCGATGTTGAGAAGTTTTTTATAACCTGTAGAATTGTTGTTGACAATGAGGTCTTTGTAAACATCATAAGTGAATTTTATCTTCTTTCTTTCATCTAAAGATACAAATACATTTTTTCCGTGGATTCTGTAAATAGCGTCAAAATCTTTGGTATACAATCCTTTGCCGTGGTCTAAAATATGATGTTTGATATGCGTATCGCAATAGTATTGATATTTTTTCCGAAGGTTGAGGTCTAATGCTGAACTTTTGAAAACAATGGTCATGGTCTGGATTCTCATGAATTCTTTAAAATCCTGTTGGTCAAATTTGAAACTTTCGTTCCCTTGGAAGAAATCTCTTCTGAAGAATGGACATTCTAGCTTTGTTCCATCATTGTATAATTCTTGGTACCGATGACAAGCTAGCACAACATCTGGATTTTTCTCTAGAAGGGCGATCTGTTTCTGAAGCTTATTTTTATCGGTCCAGAAATCATCACCTTCGCACATAGCAATGTATTTGGCTCCTGATTCTTGGCACTTTTGTAATGTGAAAATGAAATTGGGCATCCAACCCAGATTTTTCTCTTGTTTTATGAAGTTGACAAAATCCTTTTTGGGATGATCTTTCAAAAAATCGGTTACAACTTGCTGGGTATTGTCTGTGGAGCAATCATCTGATAAAATGATCTGATATGGGAAATCCACATTTTGGTTGATAACACTTTCCAATGCCTCAATGATGTAATCCTGCTGGTTGTAGGAGATCATAAAAACTGTTACCAAAGGAGAATTAATCATAGTGTTGGGTTGCTTTTTTACTTACTAAATTTCCGTTCTCATCGGAAAGCCATGAGCTTGAATTGTTGGCGGTTTGAAAATAAAATTTTTGCTCTTCGCTAAGATTAGAATAATCAATATACCATCCTAGATGTTTTACGTTATATGGTGTATTGGTTCTTATGGCACTCTCAAAGCCATTTGCGTCGTAAATAAATGTTGGTCTATACAGTGCAAAAGTAGTGTCAATTCTGGCAATAAAATGACCGTTCTGTTCTTTCTCTTTCCAAAACTGTTCTTCCCAGCTTTTTACTTTTTCTTTGTTGGGGTAATAGTCAGGAATGTCATCTATCTTTAGACTAAAACCTACTTTTCTCACAGTGATGTGCTTATTGAGAAGTTTGATAAAAATATGCATAAAGTCATTTGGTACGCTGTCTTCAATCAAAATATCGGGATCTGTGAGTACAAAATAGCCATCACCGTATTTTTGTAAAATATCTTTGCGGAGCCATAATGCCATGTGACCCAAATTTTCGTCCAAAAGATGCATGGTAATTTTAGGATTACTTTTTAGTTCTTCATAATATTCCAGAAGTGGGGGGTAGGTAGAACGGTTATCTAAAATTACAATTTGGTGGAAGCCTCTCTTTATTAATGTATTAATCAAATTGCGAATGCTTTCTAATTGATTATAATTGACGATGATGATTGGCACCGAGAATGCATCTTTGACTTGTCCGATAATCGTTTTGTTAAAAAGAGAAGCGTACATTATATAAAGACGCAATCTTAGCTTGGATAAAAATTTAAATAGCATAAAAATTTATTTTTTATAGTCGGCGAACAATGGTCTCCAATAAAATGAACTAATATGGTAAATACCGATTTTGATTCAAAACATTTTCCATTACTTGGACGTTGTAATCCTGCTGGTTGTAGGAAATCATGAATACCAAAACAAGCGGAGTTTTATTTTTCATTTTGAATTAGCTTTTCTGAGCTAAATTTAATTGACAGACAAAAATAATTTGATTTTACCAAACAATGTCATGTTTTCAATTAATTCTTAAACTTCTGCCTATAATTCTTTTTAGAAATTTTATGGCCTGCTTATAATAATTATTCTTTAGGTAATGTTTGAGGATGAATAAGTCCGCGTTTTTTTGATTTAAGTTTTTTGTGTTATTCTCCACAATGCGGAGGAAATCTATTATGTGCTTTTTATTGAAACGTTGGTATGCGCTTGCCACAATATCTTTGAAAAAATACAGTGTTGCCAATTTTTTCTCTTGATAATACTGATTACCTCCCGAGATACTATTGCTGAATTCCCGGACGTAGCATATTGCGGAATCAATAAAATACAGATTCTCATAATCAGAAAAAGACAATACTGCCATATCATCGGAATGCCATGCCATAGGATAGGTCCTAAAACCAACTTCTCTATATTTTTGCAATCGGAATATATGTTCACTTAGACTGCTATTAGCTGTACCTTCCAATTTTCTTAGAAAAAAATCGGGTGCTGGCTTCATTCCTGATTTTTCATCTGCAAAGTAATCAAATTTTACTTTTTTGTTCTCATCAATTATCAATGATCGGGATTTGATCACATTTATGTTGGATGTCTCTACAATGGAAATTGAGGCGTAAAACTCTTCAACATAATTATCCGATAGATAATCGTCGTCGCCTAATATCAGAAACCAATCCTCCGTAACATTTTCCAAGATTCTTTGCCATTGTAGCGCAAGATTTTGGCCTCCCAAATTCTCGGAGTAATTAAAATACTTGAGATCTGACTCTTTAAAATATTTTTGAATAGTTGGAAGTGGATCAACTGGACTTGCATCATTGCCAATATAAAGAACAAAGTCCTTCTTCGATTGTGCCGCAATGGATTGCAAGGTCTCTTCGAAGAAATCTATTTTATAATAAGGGATTACGATGGCAAGCTGACTCATAGGTCTATATTACATTTTTATATTTAAGCATTCTTTCTTCTACGAGATGCCAAGAGAAATATGCCAAGACAAAAGTTATAGGTAAGCTGATGGCCATTAGCTGAACAGGATTTAGATCCAGATAATTCATTAAGATCTGCTGAACCAGAAAACCATAAATGTACACACCATAAGAAATATCTCCAAATCTTTTCCCAACTGTATTGATGGGCGAAGTGTCCAATGTTGCAAACATTAATACTAAAATAGGCAATAAAAATGGTGACGTCAATTGATAACAACCAAAAATTGCAGATAGTACAATCCCAGTTGCAAGGCCAATCCTTACATATAGAGTATTATATTTTTTCAAATCGAAGAAACTTAACAAAGATCCAGCGAGGAAAAATGTAGCTAATTTATATAGAAGTTCAGTACCTAAAAATATATGCTGGAAGAAGTGGCCTAAAAACATTGGTCTTAACTGCAAAAGCAAAAATGAGATCAAGAATGATGCTGTAAGTATTATTTTTATACTATTCTTTTTCCTTCTAATGGGAAATAGAATTAATAGGAAAAGATATAGTGTGAATTCATAACTCAAAGACCAAAGACTTCCGTTTATAGCTTTTGGATAAGGATTTGTCTCAAAAATACCTGCCACGTCATATTGGATTCTATACAAAGACATGCCATTGGGAAAATAGGTCCAATATGAAGTTTCATCCAGTATATCATTCCCCTGATAAAAAATTGGTAGGATCATCACAGTAAAAAGGAGAAGAACAAATAGAGCAGGAAACAACCTCAGAACTCTCTTCCAAAGATAACTGGTCCAGGATTTACTCCGTTCCAAACTTTGGAATATGAGATATCCGCTCATAATGAAAAAACAGTTCACAGAAAGTTCACCAAAACTGATTTGCTCATTGGTCAAAACACCAAAAATCTCTTTATGTCCTGTCAAAGGGAATGAGTATGATACTATCACCAAACTTGCAAATAGGAGACGCAGAAAATCGAAGTTGTTGTTTCGGTTGATCAGATTAGGACTATTCATAATTTTTAAATTACGTTAATATCCATAGAATATTTTCCTCATCGAAAGTATGAAGCTGTAGATAGAAAGATTTGTATCGCGTAATATCAATTTTTCCTTAAAAGTTTTGTTACCATTATGAAGCAGATAAGTTTTATGTTTTTCTGCCAAATTTCCCTGAAGATATGCAGCGTCCACGATTTGAAGCAATTTCTTTTTTATTGATGGTTCTTCTTTGTGCTTGATGTAAATATCAAACAGTGAAAGGCTAAGGAAATTTCCTTTTTTATGAGAATTTGAGCCATGTAATCTGTAGCTGCACGAATTGATCTTGTCGTATATAAAATCAAAATTCTTGCTTAGTCGGAGCCACATATCATAGTCCTCGAACGTAAGATTCTCATCCCAGCCACCAATGCTTTTGATGATTGAGGATTTCATTAAGCCAGACATTGCAGGGATCATATTGTCTGCAAGCAAAAGATTATAATAATTGCCAGTCTCAAGACTTAAAAATTTATAATGATATGGAATGAATGTATTCTGAAAACGTTTGGAGTCTTTGTCTATCAGATAAGCGTCTGAAAAGACCATTACTTCATTGTAATTAGACTTCTCTAAAATAGCAACATGTCTCTCGATTTTGTCTTTTTCAAGAAGGTCGTCCAATGCCAATATTTGAAGGTATTTGCCATTGGAAAGGGCTAAAAGTTCATTCAAGGATTTACATATTCCTTTATTTTCTGTGTGTATTAAAAATTGGACATTTAAATCTCTATTATTCCCAAACCATTCATTTATAATATTTACTGATTTATCTTTGGAGTAATCATCACAAATAAGAATCTCGAAATTCTTATAAGTTTGTGCTTTGATACTTTCCAGAGATTCTACAATGAATTTTTCTTGATTATAACAAAGACATAATATGCTGATTAAGGGATTGTTTTCCATTAGGTCTCAATAATTGTTCAAAACACTAATGATCTCATCTACCTCTGTATCTTCGAGAATAGAAGATATTGGTAAGCTCAGAACTTCTGCATGGATCTTCTCCGTGATAGGAAAAAAGAGTCCATTCCATTCTTCGTAGGCCTTTTGCTTGTGTGGCGGAATTGGATAGTGAATGATGGTCTGTATCCCATGATTATTTAGATGTTCCTGAAGTGAATCCCTTTCGTTGGTTCTGATCACGAAGACATGCCAAACGTGCTCTTTCTCGTTCTCTGGGTTTTCCGGCAAGATGATCTTCGGATTATTGATCTCTGCAATGAATCGTTTGGCGATTTTTCTACGCTGATCATTTTCGTCGTCTATGTATTTTAATTTAACGTCCAAAACCGCAGCCTGGATCTCATCCAATCTGGAATTAAGACCTTGATAAATGTTCACATACTTTTCATTGGATCCATAATTTGCAAGTGCTCTGATGGCTTTTGCTAATTCTTCATCGTTTGTCGTTACCGCGCCTGCATCACCAAGAGCCCCAAGATTTTTCCCCGGATAGAAACTAAAACCAGCGGCGTCACCCAGATTGCCAGTTTTGATACTATTCCATTCAGCTCCAATAGCTTGGGCGTTGTCCTCTACGATTTTTAAATTATATTTTTGAGCCAATTTTTTTAATTCCTCGGAAAAAACAAGTCTTCCCTGAAGATGTACAATGAAAATTGCCTTTGTTTTGGAAGTAATTTTTTCCTCCACCTTGGAAATGTCAAGATTATAGGTTTTGATGTCCGGCTCTACCAATATTGGAACCAATCGATTGTCTGACAATGCAAGAATAGATGCGATGTAAGTATTAGCAGGAACAATCACCTCATCTCCAGGTTTCATAAAACCAAGTTCTATGTATGCTCTGAAGATCAGTCGTAAGGCATCCAGACCATTTGCAACGCCAATGGCATGTTTGGAGCCAATATATTGTGATAGGTTTTTCTCAAAGTTCTTCAATTCACTTCCTAAAAGATACCAGCCAGAGCGAAAAACTTCTAACAGCCTTTGTTCAATTTCGGCTTGATGGACTAAGTTGATTTTTTGGAGGTCAAGGAACTTTATCATGAGAGTAAATCTTTAATTTTTCTGTTAAATGGTTTTTCTATCTTTTCAAAAGCAAAGATACTAGTAATAAGTGTAATGATAAACATCGCCAAAGCTAATGAAAAACCTTCTAGGTCAATTCCCATGAAACCAATGTACTTGCTTAGATATATTATTACCAAATAATGTATAAGGTAAAAACCAAAACTAATTTCCCCCAAATACACAAACCATTTCCATGATAAAACTTTTAAAATAAATGTTTCTTTCGTCTGAGAAAAAAAACTATTTGCCGATATAAAAATGATTAAACACATGGGTAACCAATAGTAAATGGAATAACGATAGCTAAGTGAAACATAATCTTTACATAGAAAAAACATGATTAGAACACCAAATGTGGTGATTTCAAAGAAATTGTAAAAACCCTGACTAAATGTAATTTTGGATTTTTTGAGATACAGACAGATGTCAAACAGCAGAATTCCTAAAATAAAATCAAAAACTCTTACCAACGGTGAAATGTAAAGCCAATAATGTTTTTTTTCTTCTGGTAACAAATTATTCAGCAGGATAACCAGAAGTACAAAAGCGGCAGCTAATAATATTTTAAAAATTGTTTTAAACTTATAACTGATAACAACTAATATTGGGAAGAGTAGATAAAAAAACATCTCATCTGATATACTCCATGAAGGAGTATTGTATGCGAAAAAATATTTTTGATGAGGTACAAAACTCTGAAATAAAAGAAAATTACAGAACAAGATCTTGAAGCCGGTAAATACGATTGGAATTGAAGCTAGCATCGTAAATAAATATAAAGGATAAATCCTTGCAAATCTTGCGATATAAAACTTTTTGATTGTAATCGTTTTATCTTTAAACTTTTGTCTATAATTCAATGCTAATATAAACCCACTTAAAATAAAGAAAAAACTAACACCTAAAAATCCTTCAGAAAAGTAATTATTAAATAGGTACTTAAAATTTTTATTATCTACTGGTAATGGTAAATGACTTAAAAAGACACAAAAAGCAAAAAAAAACCTAAGTGAGGTTAAGGGTTTGATCATTTTAATACCAATTCTTCATCTAAAAAATGATAGATATTGCCCAATTTATCTATAAGATTGTTATCAAGCATCACACCTTCTTTTGTCACAAATCCTTTCTGTACTGCGGGATTTCCAAACCAAACTGTATTTGCTGGAACATCTTTTGTCACCACACTTCCGGCACCAATCAATGCATTTTCTCCAATCGTATTTCCCGCAATAATTGTGGAATTGGCTCCAATAGAAGCTCCTTTTTTCACCAGGGTTTTAGCGAATTGGGCAGGATATTGTTTGGATCGTGGAATCAGATCATTCGTAAAAGTTACGTTTGGCCCTATGAAGACATTGTCTTCTAATGTAACACCATCCCAAACTTGAACGCCTGGTTTTATGGTAACATTATCACCTATGATAACGTCATTTTCAATAAAAACATTGCAATTGATATTACAGTTATCACCGATCTTTGCATCTTTCAAAATAACGCAAAATTGCCAAACCATCGTGTTTTCACCAATGTTTTCAGTTTGAACATCAGCTAAACTGTGGACGTTATTTTTCATTTTGTATTTTTAAAAATGTGTCATAGTCTCTTATGTAGTCACTCTCATTATAATGGTGAGAAGCCAAGACCAAACAAATTGCTCCAGAAGAAAAGTTAATCTCCGAGGCCCATATTCCTGGTGGAATATGCAATCCCATATCAGGACGGTTCAGAAAAACTTGTCTTTTGTAATGTCCATCATCCAAAGAAACCTCAAAGCTTCCACTGGCTGCGATCAGAAATTGATGACATTCTTTATGGGAATGTGCACCTCTGTTTTCACCTCCGGCAATATCATATAAATAGAAAATCCTTTTTACATCAAAAGGAAAGGAAGAATTATTTTCAACAACGGTAAGATTACCTTCATCAAAATTGATCTTACCCAGGTTGATCATACTGCAGTCAAATATTGAGATCTTATTTTTCATCTGCCAATCTTTTTAAATTCTTCAAAATCTCTTATATAATCTGTTTCATTATAGGTTTTATCAGAAACAATCAGGGCTAACGAGTTGGTGGAAAAATTTTCCAGTTTTCGCCAAAACATTTTTGGGATGTGCAAACCATGGTAAGATCGATTCAGTGAGAATCTTTTCTCTTCCTTACCATCATGGATCACCACATCAAAACTGCCAGAGAGTGCAACAATGAATTCCTGCTGCTCCTTGAAAGCATGACTTCCTCTTACTTCTCCACCAGGAACATCGTAAATCCAGTAGGTCCTTTTAATTTCGAAAGGTAGCTGGTTTGGATATTCAAAGAAAGAAAGATTGCCTCGCTTATCCAAGATCTTGGGAAGGTCAATTAATCGAGGTATCATGGTATTTGTAATTTATAATTGAAATTAGGTCTTATGATTCCAGGTAATGATGTCGTATTGGTGCCAATTTTGACGTTTTCAACTTCAAAGCCTACAATCTCATCACAGACGAAAAGTGCAATCCTTTGATCCTGACCAAATATTAATTTGAAATAATAATTTCCAGAATTGAGCAAATTAGGAGGGATATCAAATTCTACAGTATATTCTCCTTTCCTTGAATCCTTATTGGTTGTGATCAGTGCTCCTGTATGGAACACTACACTTTCTTCATAGGTTCTCAATTCAAAGGTTGTGTCCAAGTTGATATTTTCGACATTATTGTAAAATCTCAATTTTACTTTTGAACCGGAATCTATATCTAGGAAACTGTTATTTTGGGATTTAACAGAGAATTCCAATACTCGGATATTCTCATTGCCTAAAGCTGTTTCAGTAGGTCCTGTATGTAAATAGCTACTTTGCCGTTGCGAATTTTTTTGATATTCTATGATGGTGTCAAGAACATTTCCTTGATATTCCAATTGTCCTTGATTAAGCAAAATCCCTTGCGAACACAACTCCTTTACTGCGGTCATATTGTGACTTACAAACAGTACTGTTCTACCTTCGCCTTTGGAAACGTCGCCCATTTTTCCAAGACATTTCTTTTGAAATTCGGCATCACCAACGGCTAATACCTCATCAACGATAAGAATTTCTGACTCCAGATTAGCGGCGACAGCAAAAGCCAATCGCACATACATTCCAGAAGAATATCTTTTTACGGGTGTATCGATGTATCTTTCAACTCCTGAAAAATCAACGATTTCGTCAAATTTTCTAGTGATTTCTTTTCTGGTCATTCCCAGAATAGCACCGTTTAGGAAAACATTTTCTCTTCCCGTCATTTCTGGATTGAAACCTGTTCCAACTTCCAACAAAGATGCAATTCTTCCTTTGGTCATTATCCTTCCAGTTGTAGGTTTTGTGACTTTACTTAGTAATTTTAATAGGGTCGATTTTCCTGCGCCATTTCTTCCAACAATTCCTACAGCATCACCTTGTTCGATCTCAAAATTGATATCACGAAGAGACCAGACATAGTCGCTTTCTCCTTTTTGTGTTCTATCATTGGATTCTCCAATTTTCAAATAAGGATTTTCTTTCCCTCGGATCTGATGCCAAAAACGGTTGAGGTCATGAGAAAGGGAACCTGTTCCAACTTGGCCCAGACGGTATTGTTTGGATATATTTTCAGCTTTTAATGCTAATGCCATTTTTTAAGTATTTATTATTAAACCGTATCCATAAAGCCTTTTTCTACTTTATTGAAGATTACGGTTCCTATCACGAAGATTACGAAAATAAGAACGGTACTAATCAAAAGCATCGTAGAACTGAAATCTCCAACACCCAACCATGCATATTTAAAACATTCAAAAATTCCGGTCAGAGGATTATAGAATGCAATAGTTTTGAAGACTCCTTTCAGGCTGGATGCGGGATAAATGACAGGTGTCGCATACATATACAAACTGATTCCGAATGCCAGAAGCATCTGAAGGTCTCGATACTTGGTTGTAAGAGATGAAAAGATCATTCCCATTCCCAAAGCAAAAACGGCCATCAAAACAATTAGGAAAGGCGTTGCGAGAATCCACCAGTTAGGCTGTACTTCTCCTTTGAATAAATAATAAAAAAATGCAACCAGAAATAGGGCCATCTGAACACCAAATCTCATCAAATTGGATAGTACGATGGATATTGGCATAATCAGTCTTGGGAAATAAACTTTACCAAAAATCCCTGCATTGGCCGTGAAAACATTTGAAGTTGCTGTGAGGCAAGCTGAAAAATAATTCCATAAGGTAATTCCTGCAAGATAGAAGAGGATTTGTGGCGCACCATCGGTGGACAATTGTGCAATATTTCCAAAGACGACAATGTAAACAACGGTTGTAAAGATAGGATTGATAAAAAACCAGATCGGACCCAAGATGGTCTGTTTGAAACTTGAAACAAAATCCCGCTTTACAAACATATATGCAAGATCCCGATAACGCCAGACTTCTTTAAGATTAAGGTCGAAAAGAGAATGACTGGACTCTATGGTCTCCGTCCATTGATTTTCTTGAGAATCACTCATTTATGTTTTGTGTTTTTATTTAATTAGGTCTTTCAGATATTGTCCATATCCGCTTTTGCCATATTTAGCCGCGGTTTCAAGGAGTTTTTCTTCATTGATGAACCCATTTCTGAAAGCGATTTCCTCGATACACCCGATTTTGAAGCCCTGTCTTTTTTCAATCACACTCACAAATTCCGAAGCATCCTGAAGAGAATCAAAAGTTCCCGTATCCAACCAAGCTGTTCCTCTGTCAAGAACACCAACTTCCAATTTACCTTTGCTAAGATAAACATTATTGATATCAGTAATTTCTAGTTCCCCTCTTGGAGATGGTTTTATGTTTTTTGCAATTTCAACGACCTCATTATCATAGAAATAAAGTCCTGGAACAGCGTAGTTTGATTTCGGTTCAGCAGGTTTTTCTTCAATAGAAAGTGCTTTAAAATCTTGGTCAAATTCCACAACACCGTATCTTTCAGGATCAGAAACATGGTAAGCGAAAACAACACCGCCGTCCGGATTGGTTTTATTCTTAAGTAGAGTTCCCATCTCGGAACCATAGAAGATATTATCTCCTAAAACCAATGCTGCAGAATCTTCTCCAATGAATTGATCTCCAAGGATAAAGGCCTGTGCTAATCCGTCTGGACTTGGCTGCACCACATATTCTATATTACATCCCAATTGAGATCCATCGCCCAAAAGCTTGATGAATCCTGCCTGGTCGTGTGGTGTAGTGATAATCAAAATATCTTTGATCCCAGCCAACAACAATGTTGAAAGCGGGTAGTAGATCATCGGTTTGTCATAGACTGGCATCAACTGTTTGCTCACAGCAATCGTCAATGGGAAAAGTCTGGTTCCGGATCCACCGGCTAATATAATTCCTTTCATAATGATTTCAGTTTGTGTTATGAATACTGTCCGTCGTAATATTTCTGATAATCACCAGAAGTCACATTTTCCAGCCATTCTTTGTTTTCCAAGAACCAATCAATGGTTTTCCCTAAACCTTGTTCGAAGGTTACGGATGGCTTCCAACCAAGATCTTTGTTCAGTTTTGTAGCATCTATAGCGTATCGTTTGTCGTGGCCTGGTCTGTCTTTCACGTAAGTAATCAATTTTTCTGAATGGCCTGCAGGTTTTCCAAGCTTTTCATCCATTTGCTTGATCAATTCCTTAACCAAGTCAATATTCTGCCACTCGTTGAAACCGCCGATATTGTAAGTTTCTCCAGTTTTTGATTCGTTGAAGATCTGATGGATTGCTTTAGCGTGATCGATCACAAACAACCAGTCTCTTGTATATTTTCCGTCTCCGTAAATCGGCAAAGGTTTTTCATTGATGATATTCGAAATACAAAGCGGGATCAATTTCTCAGGGAAATGATTTGGGCCGTAGTTATTAGAACAGTTTGAAAGAATAAACGGCATTCCATAAGTATTCCCATAAGCTCTTACCAAGTGGTCAGAAGCTGCTTTGGAAGCTGAATATGGCGATTGTGGGTCGTAAGGCGTAGTTTCCAAGAAGAAACCTGTCTCTCCTAAACTTCCGTACACTTCATCCGTGGAAACGTGATAAAAAAGATTTTTTCTAGGCTCGTTCGGGAATCTTCCGTGTGTATGATCGGGGTTTAAAGTCCAGAATTCGATGCAAAGATTAAGAAGATTTGCTGTTCCGTTTACATTCGTATTAATAAAAGCATTAGGGTCTGTAATACTTCTGTCAACGTGGCTTTCTGCAGCTAAATGTACAACTGCATCTGGATTATATTTTTCAAAAACCTTTCTTAATTCTTCTGGTTTTGTAATGTCAGCTTTTTCGAAAACATAATTGGTTTCGTTTTCGATGTCCTTAAGATTTTCAAGATTTCCAGCGTAGGTCAATGCATCAAGATTGATGATCTTTGACTCTGGATTATTTTTTACGAATTCTCTTACAACGTGAGATCCGATGAAACCGGCACCTCCGGTAATGATGATGTTTTTCATTTGTGATATTATTGAGTTACTAATTTTCTACCGATGCTTTTGTAGAAAAATTTATTTTGTTCTGGCAATTCCAGTGGAAACATATTTCGTCCGTCAAAAATGGCTTTGTTGATCATTTTCTCGGCCATAAGACTGAAGTTTGGATTTTTGAATTCTGGCCACTCTGTAGCAATTAAAAGCGCATCAGCACCTTCCAGCGCAGAATACATGTCTTTTGCATAAGTGATCTTGTCACCTAATATTTTCTTTACATTGTCTTCTGCAATAGCATCATAAGCCACCACTTCAGCACCTTTTTCCAACAAAAGTTTGATGTTGTCAAGAGAAGAAGCCTCTCTAATGTCATCTGTATTTGCCTTGAAAGCCAATCCCCAAACCGCAATTTTTTTACCTTGAAGATTACCTCCGAAATATTTTTCCAATTCCGGAACCAAGATTACTTTTTGAGTTTTATTGATGTTTTCTGTAGCGTCTAGCAATTGGAAATCATAACCTTCTTGCTTTCCGCTGTTTAGTAATGCTTTTACATCCTTCGGGAAACAGCTGCCGCCATAACCAATTCCCGGGAAAAGGAATCTGTGACCTATTCTATCATCACTTCCCATTCCAAGTCTCACAAGATCAACGTCAGCTCCTACTTTTTCGCAGAAGTTGGCAATCTCGTTCATGAAGGTGATTTTTACTGCTAGGAAAGAGTTGGCAGCGTATTTTGTCAATTCAGATGATCTCTCGTCCATATTGATAATAGGAACGCCGATGTTGGTGAATGGCTGGTATAACTTCGCCATAATGTTTCTAGCTTTTTCAGAAGTAGAACCGATGATCACACGGCTCGGATTCATACAATCTTCTACTGCAAATCCTTCTCTCAAAAATTCTGGATTGGAAACTACATCGAAAGGAATGTCCGTTTTTGCGGCAATTGTTTCTCTTACTTTGTCAGCAGTTCCAACGGGAACAGTGCTTTTATTGACAATAACTTTATATTCCGTCATCAGGTCGCCGATGTCGTTGGCAACTTTCAAAACATAAGAAAGGTCTGCAGACCCGTCCTCACCTGGAGGCGTTGGCAATGCCAAAAATATAACTTCGCTCTTTTCTAAAGCTTCTTTCAGGTCAGTGGTGAAAAAGATACGTTCTGCCTGGATGTTTCTTAAGAACATCTCTTCCAGACCTGGTTCATAGATAGGAACCACGCCGTTTTTCATTGCTTCTACCTTTTTTTCATCTATATCTACACAATAGACAGAATTTCCTATTTCTGCCAGTGTAGTTCCTGTAACTAGGCCCACATAGCCGGTGCCAACAATTGTTATATTCAAGAGAATAAGTTTTAATTTCCGCAAAAATAAGAAAATTTAGTTGAAGTATATGTAAATGAAATATTAGCTTTTTGTTTGTTTTAATAAATTTGATTATCTTTGCCAAAGATTTACGGGAAAATGGGAAGGCTTTCGCAAGAATGCCTTTTTTCGTAGATGTAATTAGGAGTAATATTTATGGAATTTAAAACAGAATTAAGTCGCTTACTTAATGAGTTTCTAGAAACTAGACCGGATCTTTTTTTAGTGGATCTGAAAATCTCTGCAACATCTGATGTGACAGTGATTTTGGATGGTGACAATGGTGTTACCCTTCAGGATTGTCTGGATGCCAGCAGAGCAATTGAGTTCAATATGGATCGCGAGATCCACGATTTCAGTTTGCAGGTAATGTCTTCCGGATTGAGTGAGCCGCTTGAGTATCCGAGACAATTTAGAAAAAACATTGGTAGAGAGATCGAGGTGATGTTTGCAGATTCTACAAAAGTTGAAGGCGAACTTTTATCAGTTGATGATGAAAAGATTGTTCTTAGATTAGAATACAGACAACCGAAACTTGTTGGAAAAGGAAAAGAAGATGTAGTAGAAGAGAGAGAGATTCCTTACACCGACATCAAAAAAGCATTAGTAGTAATTAAATTTTAACAATTAGATGAATTGATGTTGATTCAGTAAAGATCAATTATCAACCGTCATTTATCAATTATATATAGGATATGGATAATTTAGCTTTAATAGAAGCCTTTGGTGATTTTAAAGAAATAAAGAATATCAGCAAAATAGACTTAATGGCTATTATCGAAGATTCTCTTAAGACTCTTCTTAGAAAAAGATATGACTCTGATGACCATTTTGATGTGATCGTGAATCCTGACAAAGGGGATTTTCAGATTTTCTTGAACAAAACTATTGTTGAAGACGAGATGTCCGAAGATGATGATCTGGAAATCGAGATCTCTGAGGTTAGAAAGATTGATTCAACTTTCGAAGTTGGTGAGGAATATACTCAGGAAATCGAGGTTGCTAATCTTGGAAGAAGAAGTATCTTAACTTTGAAGCAGATCTTGGCTACGAAAATTCAGGAGCATTTCAATGCTTCTTTATATGAGCAGTTCAAAGATAGAATCGGAGAAATTATCATTGGTGAAGTGCACCATATCCGTCACAAACACGTGATCCTTTTGGATGATGAGGATAATGAATTCATCCTGCCTAAGGAAAATCAAATCCCTTCCGATTTCTTCAAAAAAGGAGAAACAGTAAAAGGAATTGTAGAAAGCGTAGACTTCCGAGGTTCAAAACCACAGATCATCGTTTCCAGAACAGCACCTAAGTTCTTGGAAGAATTGTTAGAGCTTGAGATCCCTGAGATCCAGGACGGAACTATTATCCTTAAAAAAGTGGTAAGAATTCCTGGTGAGAAAGCGAAGATCGCAGTTGATGCCTACGATGACAGAATTGATCCTGTTGGAGCTTGTGTTGGTGTGAAAGGTTCAAGGATCCACGGGGTTGTAAGAGAACTTAAAAATGAGAATATTGATGTGATCCAATGGTCAAAAAATCCTGAGATCTTTGTGAAGAGAGCTTTAGGAAATATCATCATCAATAAAATTGAAATAAATGAGGAGTCAAACTATGCATTGGTTTACACACCAGTAGAAGAGATCTCTAAAGTGATCGGTAAACAAGGACAAAACATCAAGTTGGCATCATGGTTGACAGGTTATGAAATTGATGTTTACAGAGAAACTTCTGATGACGACGATGTTGAGTTGAGAGAATTCTCCGATGAGATCGAAGCTTGGATCATCGATGAGTTCAAAAAAGTTGGGCTTACCACTGCAAGAAGTGTCTTGGACAAAGATACCGACGCATTGTTGAAAATCGTGGATCTTGAGGAAGAGACCATCGAAGATGTGAAGAACATTCTAAGAGAAGAATTAGAAGGTTAATAAAATGAAGTAAAGTTTTTTGAATACTTTTGAAAAACTAAATTTTAATAAAAAGAAAAAAATAAAGCAAAAGCTTAAAACGCTAAAGCCAAAAGCAAATTTATATTTATGCCAAAAATAAGATTAAATAAAGCCGTTAAAGAACTTAACATTTCTATCCCAAGAGCTGTGGAATATCTGCAGGGAAAAGGGATCGAGGTGGATAGTAATCCTAACGCTCTATTAGAAGAACAGGCATTTTCTGCATTGGAAGCTGAGTTCCGAAAAGATGGAGAACAGAGAAAAGCTTCTCATGAGGTGGTTATTTCTAAAGTTCCTGACGAAAAATTAGCGATCGAAGAAAAAGCACCTGAGGTTATAAGAGCCAAATCAAACACAAGACCTGAGACCAGGATCTTGGGAAAAATCGACTTGAATCCTACGGCTAAGCCTGCGGAAGAAGTTGTTACTACTCCTGAACCAGTGGTAGAAGAGAAAAAAGAAGTACAACCAGAGGTTGTGAAAAAAGAGGAAAAACAAGAGTTCAAAGTGCTTGATAAGATCGACCTTTCAACAATTGATACAGGAAGACCAAAGCCTTCTGAGAAACCAAAAGTGACTGAGAAACCTGCAGAGGAACCAAAACCTGTCATCAAAGAAGAGCCAAAACCAGAACCTAAAGTTGAAGAGCAGCCTGCAGCAAAGCCTGTTGAGATCGTTCAAGGTCCGGATTCTGAGGATTCCCAAAAGATAGAAACTGTTTACCAAAAATTAGACGGTCCAAAAATCGTTGGTGAAAAAATCGATTTGACTCAATTCAATAGAAAACCATCTTCTAACTCAAATAATAACGCTGCCAAAAAGAAAAGGAAGCGTATTACCAAAGATGTTCCAGGTCAAGCCAATACCAATCAAGGAGGAAATACTCAAGGTGGTGCTAACAGACCTGCAGGACAAGGTAACCACCAAGGCAATCGCCCGCCAGGACAAGGTGGAAACCGTCCAGGAGGAAACAACAATCGTCCAGGAGGCAATAACCGTCCAGGAGGAAACAGTAGAGGTGGCCAAGGACAAGCTCGTACAATGCCAGTTGAACTGACAGACGAGCAAGTTAAAAATCAAATCAAAGAAACTTTAGAAAAACTGACCAATAAAGGTGGGAAATCTAAAGGTTCTAAACATAGAAAAGACAAAAGGTCTTGGAGAAGAGAGCAGGATGAGATCCAGCAGGAAATTGATGCACAAGACAGAACTCTTAAAGTAACTGAATTCATTACGGTTAGCGATCTTGCTAGTTTGATGAATGTAAGTGCGACAGAGGTAATCTCTGCTTGTTTCTCTCTAGGAGTAATGGTGACGATGAACCAACGTTTGGAAGCCGATACATTATTGTTGGTTGCTGACGAATTTGGTTTCAAAATCGAATTCTCTGATGCTGATGTTGAAGAAGCAGCAGCAGACGATGTTGAAGATCTAGCAGAAGATCTATTACCAAGAGCAGCCGTTGTTACTGTAATGGGACACGTGGATCACGGTAAAACATCTTTGCTGGATTATATTAGAAAAACAAATGTGATCGCTGGTGAGTCCGGAGGTATTACACAGCACATTGGTGCTTATAACGTGAAATTGGAAAGTGGACAGAGAATTACATTCTTGGATACACCAGGTCACGAGGCATTTACCGCGATGAGAGCCAGAGGTGCTCAGATCACGGATATCGCTATCATCGTTGTTGCAGCGGATGATGACGTAATGCCACAAACAAAGGAAGCTATTGCACACGCACAGGCTGCCGGCGTTCCAATGATCATTGCAATCAATAAAGTAGATAAAGCAGGCGCAAATCCAGATAAGATCAGAGAGCAACTTTCGGCAATGAATGTCTTGGTTGAAGAATGGGGTGGAAATGTACAGGCACAAGAGATCTCTGCTAAATTTGGTAATAATGTAGATTTGTTATTAGAAAAAGTATTACTTCAGGCAGAAATGTTGGAATTGAAATCAAATCCAAACAAACAGGCAAGTGGAGTCGTAATAGAAGCAGCCTTGGACAAAGGACGTGGATATGTAGCAACAATGTTGGTTCAAAACGGAACTCTGAAAGTGGGAGATTACGTGCTTGCAGGTAAAAACCACGGTAAAGTGAAGGCAATGCTAGACGAACGTGGAAAAGCCATGGAAACAGCAGGACCATCAATCCCAGTAACGATTCTAGGTTTGGACGGCGCACCAACAGCGGGAGACAAATTCCGAGTTTTTGCTGATGAGAAAGAAGCGAAAACGATTGCAAATAAGAGAGAACAGCTTCAAAGAGAGCAGTCTATCAGAACCAAGAAACACTTGACGCTCGATGAGATTGGTCGTCGTATCGCTCTAGGTGACTTCAAGGAATTGAATATTATCTTGAAAGGTGACGTGGATGGTTCGGTTGAAGCATTGTCAGATCAATTGCAAAGGTTATCTACTGAAGAGATCCAGGTTAATATCCTTCACAAAGGGGTTGGTCAGATCACAGAATCTGATGTATTGCTAGCTGCAGCGTCTGATGCCATTATGATAGGGTTCAACGTAAGAGCAAGTGTCAATGCAAAAGATATTGCAGATAAAGAAGAAGTAGAAATCAGAACCTATTCTATCATCTACCGAGCAATCGACGAAGTGAAAGAAGCGATGGAAGGCATGCTTTCTCCGGAAATCCAGGAACAAGTCATTGGTAACGTGGAAATCAGGGAAGTATTCAGAATTTCTAAAGTTGGATCCATTGCAGGATGTATGGTTCTAAATGGTAAGGTGACTAGAAACTCTAGCATCAGACTTCTTAGAGATGGTATCGTGAAATTTGATGGTGTATTAGAAAGTCTGAAGCGTTTCAAAGATGACGTGAAAGAAGTGACCAAAGGTTACGAATGTGGACTTAACATCAAAGGTTACAACGATATCGAAGAAGGTGATATCCTTGAGGTCTATGAAGAAGTAGCCGTTAAGAAGAAATTGAAATAAGATTATAATATATTATACTTGAAACCGCCTTTTTGGCGGTTTTTTTGTGCTGCAATCATTATTTGTAACGATTCTAAATAAAATATTTAGAATTAATAATTTTAATATGGTTGTCAGACGACATGACCATACTGTTAACATTATTTAATCATATTTTCAATTAAATAAAAAATATATTGATTTATTTTTATTGTATTATAATAATTGTAATCAAATTCATAATAATACTTGCTCAGAATTTTTGCCGTGTTAAAATTTTTTAACATATTTGCAGGAGATAATTAAATAGTGTTAATATGAATGTAAAATTACGTGTGCTTAGTGCAGGTGCTATTTTCTTTTTAGGAATTGCAGCAAATGCACAAAGAAAGAAAGCAGATACTGTTACTAAAACGAATGACATTGAAGAAGTTGTAGTATTGGGGACGTATGGAATCAAAGAAACACAAGACCAAAAAGTAGGTTCTTATTCTACTGTAACGTCTAAAACTTTGGAACGCCCAAGTGCACTTTCTGTAGATATGGCTATTGCAGGGCAGGTGTCTGGAGCTATTATAAATCAAAATAGTGGACAGCCAGGATCCAATGCAAAGGTTTTGATTAGAGGAATCAGCAGTTTGACAGGTGACAATCAGCCCCTGTATGTTGTCGATGGTGTGCCTGTAATGACGGGGGATCAAGCAGGTATAGCAACAACGTCTAATGCTCTTGCAATGATAGACCCGATGGATATAGCTGAGGTTAAAGTATTGAAAGATGCTGCTGCAACGTCTATCTATGGTTCCAGAGCAAATGCTGGAGTTATCATTATCACAACCAAAAGTGGCAGAGGTAGCAAAGGTAAACTGACGCTGTCTGCAGAATATGGTTTTGGAACTCCAGCATTTGAAAGATTTAAATTTCAAAATGCTGAGCAAACTGTAAACACGCTTATCAACGGATATATCGGTTTGGGCTCCACAGAGGCACAAGCAAGAAACACTGTCCTCAATCCTAATACGGGTTTGCTGAAAAGTTGGAATGGTGTAACCGATACTGATTGGGATGATGCTACAAGAAGGTCTGTTTCAGGTTCTTCTAAATACAACTTGAACTACCAATTTGGAAACGATAAAATAAAGGGTTTTGCTTCTTTGGGTAATACCGAGCAAGAAGGTATCACAAGAGATGCTTTGTATAAAAGAATGAATGCAACAGTAAAATTGGATGCCAAGGTTAATGACAAGATAAAGTTTGTGATGTCTAATATGCTCTCCAGAGCTGTTCAGTATGGACCGTTAGATTTTGGTTATTTTGGTAATCCTATTCTGACCGCTAAATTTACACCGAATACTAATCCTATTTATAATGCAGACGGAAGTTATAATCTTGCTATTGATGGGGGGAATGGTGTCGGTTGGAATCCTGTTGCAATACAAGATATCAATAAAAGGAAGTCTGTATTCACGAAGATATTGTCATCAGCAGGAATCGATTATAACATTCTTAAAAATCTCCGATTTTCGTCTAATGTAGGTATAGATTATAATAATTATGATGAAGACGAGTATTGGAATCCTGACTTTGGAGATGGTAATCAGCCTTCTGCTGGTATTGTCGGTTTGGCTCAACAGACCCATTACACTTATACTACACTTAACTGGTCTAATTTTTTCAATTACGATTTCAAGATTAGTGAAGACCATCAGTTTTCTGCAACAGCAGGTACAGAGACTACAGTAAAATGGAGCAAATATCCTGCTTTAGCAAGAACTGGATTTACACCGGGACACTATGAACAAAATCAAGTTTCATGGGGGTCTACTCCGTATGCTGCATCGTCATCAATGGAAAAAACACATTTGATAGGGTACATAGGTAGATTATCTTATGGATTCAAAGATTATTTTAATTTAAGTGGTTCATTCAGGAGAGATGGATATTCTCATTTTGGAGATAATAATAAATATGGAAATTTTTGGTCAGCAGGAGCTAATATCAATATCCATAACTTAGGAAATATAGGGTCTACATTTGACAACTTACAAGTGAGAGGAAGTTATGGAACTGTAGGAAGTGCAGGGAGCCAAACATATAGAAGCCGTCTTTCAATAGGTACCGCAAGTTATGCGCAATCTGACGGGTACGCAATTAGTAACCCAGGTAATGAAAATTTGCAATGGGAAACTGCTAAAAAAGCTAACATAGGTATTGATGTAGGGATTCTGAATAACAGAATGACATTCACATTCGATGTATATAAAAATATCATCGAAGATCAATTAACTAATTCTATCCCAAATTCACCTTCAACAGGATTTGGTGCGCTTGTAGGAAACAGCTTAAGGTCAAGAAGTCAAGGTTTTGAAGGGAGTATAACTTATGATGTCATCAAAAATGATAATTTCACTTGGAACTTGAATGGAAACTACGGCTATACACGTTCCAAAGTATTAAAGGTAGAAGGGAATTATTTGGATCAGGATTATTTTAAAAGATTTGCTGTTGGTCATGACCCTTCAGAATGGTTTTTAGCAAATTATATCGGTGTGGATCATGCGAATGGTGATGCTTTATGGTATACAAATTCTACCCGTAGCACCATTAGCAACGGAAGTCCTACTTCTCCAACAATTCTTCGGGATTTTGTTGGTAAAAAGGCTTTGCCAACACATACTGCAGGCTTGACCAATAATTTTACTTATAAAAAAGTTACGCTTAGCTTCTTGCTAACCTATGCGGGTGATTTCTCTGTATATGATTTATGGGGAAGATATTACGATGCTGATGGACAAGATACTGCTCTGAAACAGGTAGAAGATGTTGTGAATGCTTGGACACCAAATAATACGACTTCTGACCGACCACAATACAGACCAGGAAACAGTGTTACTAAATACCACTCTACAAGGTATCTTTATAAAGGAGATTATATAAAGCTTAAAAGTTTAGAGTTAGGATATAGATTGAATAAAAGTGATTTGAATATTAATGAAATCAATAGTGTTTATATCTATGTGAGGGGAACAAATCTATTTACTCAAACTTTTGATAAAGACTTGAAATTTGATCCAGAAGCCTTTAGTAACCATGTAGGGTCTTATGTGGGGGGATTAGGAGTATATGATCAAACTCAACCTATTTCCAGACAGGTTTTAATAGGTGCTGTAATTGAGTTTTAATATTATAAAATTGAAAAAAATGAAGAATAGAATATTTTTATCAGGAATCCTTTTAATCGGATTACTCTCATCGTGTTCTGATAGTTTTCTAAGAGAGGATTATTCTGATCCTACTTTGATTTCTTACGATGAAAATACAATCAAGACAAATCAAGATTTGCAGAAATTTATTAGAGGATTGTATTCAAGTTTTGGATCATCAAGTTTTAGCGGAGATTATTTTACATATCAGGAATTGACAGGCGATCTTGGGTTTGTAAGTGTCAGAAATTCTGGTTATTTTATAAATACTAATGCCGAAAATCATCTTGTTGTAGATGGTGGAGCAAGTTCTGGGATATGGTCATCACTGTATACTACTATTGCTAATGCCAATCTTGTTTTGGCGTATGAAGGAAAAGTTCCAGACGACCCCAAAGGTGGTGTTTCATCAAAGGCTTTATTTGCCCATGCCAGAGTAATAAGGGCATATAACTATTTGACATTGTTAGGATTGTTCTCTCCGAATTATGGAGAAGGTGATCAATCGTTGGGTATTCCATATTCTACCAGCTACAATGTAGAAGCAAAGCTACCAAGAGAAACCGTACCAAATGTTACTAATAATATTATAGCAGATTTAACATCCTCCCTTACAGATTTTCAAGCGGATGGGTCTGTTTCTGCGATTTACGGAAATAATAATTCTTTTAATATTGATGCTGTAAAATTATTATTGGCGAGAACTTATCTGTACAAAAAAGATTATGCGAATGCGATTATCTATGCGGATCAGGTGATTGATCTTGGTGGTGAGTTGGTTGGAGGAACGGGGAATACTGGTAATACCACTTTCGCTAGTATGTTTACATTGCTAGGAGAAAATAATCCAGAAATCCTTTTCCAAATAGAAGAGAATCAGGTTATTCCTTCCAATAACAATCTTCAGCCTTACTGGGGGATTTCGGGAGCATATAAGCAAAATTTTATGGCAAAAACGTTTTGGGATAGCTTTCCAACGACTGATGTAAGAAAAAGTAACGTAGCTTGGTATCAGAACAATGCGACCACATATCCAGATAGTCCATTGCCAATTAACGTAAAAAAATATCTTAACGGTCCGAGAGATGTTGTAATGTTGAGAAAAACCGAAGCATTCTTTATCAAAGCCGAAGCTCAGTACCATTCAAATCCAGCTGTTGCATTTGTAACATTGAAAGACTGGGTAGTTAAGCATCGCGACCCAGGCTATACTAAGTCATTGACGGGAACTGCTGTATTAGACGAAATTTTGAGACAGAAAGGATTCGAGTTCTTTTTGGAAGGAATGAGATTTACTGATTTGAAGAGAAATAACAAGGCTGTTGTAAAAGTTCAGACATCTTCTAACGGTTCACCACTAGGAGAAATTCCTGTAGGAGATAAACGTTTTATTTGGCCTATTCCTCTAAGTGAAATTCAGACAAATCCTAATATTAAACAAGCTCCTGGCTATTAAATATAAATCTTAGGCAAGTTGCTTAACATTAACGTTTAAGTAACTTGTCTATCTTCAATAATATTTTTTGGAGACTTTAGGGGAATTAATTTTTCGGATTTTTTTACAGAAAAAAGAGTACAAAAAAAATTAAGTATAACTTTACAAATAACAATTAAAATTAATTTTTATGAAAAAAATTTTTACAATCGCAAGTATGGCTTTAGCATTAGCTGCTAACGCACAAGTAACACCGTCTTGGACGACACAAAACAGTAATTTTCCGGATACAAGCACATATCCCTTTGTGATGAATTCTAAAGGAGAAAATGTTGTGTGGGCTTTTGGTGCTGATGGTTCAGGAGGCGGTGCTGACTACCGTGTTTACACAAAAACTTCTGATGGTGGTGCTACCTGGATTGGAGGGCAGATGACTGGCGTGCCTGTAGGTGTAGCTGTAATGGACATAGCTGCTGGAGATGCAAATACCGCTTGGATCTCTGGTTATGATGATGGAGCAGGAGTGCAGGGTGTTTGGAAAACTATTAATGGTGGTACAACATGGACAAGACAAGCTACAGCAGCATACAATAGTGCAACATCATTTACAAACATTGTATATTTTTGGGATTTGAATGCAGGTGTGACTATGGGAGATCCTGCTACTACTGGTCGTTTAGAAGTCTATACTACTACAGATGGTGGAACTACATGGGTTAAACAAACTGGAGCTCCTGCACAATCTGGAGAGTATGGTTATGTTCATAATAGAGCTGTTGCAGGTAATACAATTTGGGCTGGATCTAACTTCGGGCGTATTTTTAGGTCAAATGACAAAGGTGTAACTTGGTTGGATACTATTTCTTCTCCGGTAAGTGATTTCGGAGGAGAGGGTGAATCTGCTGAAATTGCACTAAAAGATGCAAGCAATGCTTGGGTATTAAGTATTTTTGGTATATTGTATAAAACTACTGATGCTGGAGCAACTTTCGATGCAGTTGATGCGCAATCTGGAACAATGTATCCTACTAGTTTAGCGTATGTTCCTGGTACAGACCAAACATTGTTGACTGGAGCGGCTTCTACAACTTATGGAAGAGGGTCATCTATCAGCTTTGATGGAGGTGCTAATTGGACTGAGATTGCAAATAGCTATGTTGATGCAGGTATTACTTCATTTGCAGCTAGTAGTACCACTGCAATCTGGGGTGGTTCTTTCAATAATGGATCTACTGGAGGGGTAAATAAATTAAGTCCTATCGCATTGGCTACTTCTGAAGCAAATGTTGTTAAAGGCCTATCAATTGCTCCAAACCCAACTTATGGTGATTTAAACATCTCTACAGTTCTTAATGTAAAGGCTGTTGAGATTTTGGATATGAACGGAAGACTTATAAAAACTTTTGGGGCAGACTCTAAAAAATTAGACTTGTCATCTTTAAAAGTGGGTGTATATGCTGTAAAAGTTACTACAGTAGATGGTAAAAGTCAAATTACCAAATTCATCAAAAAATAATTTCAATTATTTTTATAATATTCAATCCCGCAATTTGCGGGATTTTTTATTTCAGTATTATTAGTATTTTTGTACCCAAATTTCCTCGATGAAATATTTATTATTACTGTCATTCGTTTTTAGTGTTCTTGTAAACGGACAACAGGTCAACAAAACAGATTCCAACAAGCCATCTTCAGATACACTCAAAGTAGATTCCGGAGAGAAGGATTCTATGGAGATCTATAAGCCGACGATCAATGATTATTTGGTCAAAACCAGATTTTCTGAGAAGAAGATCTATGACACCACTTTTTCAATCGAGAGGTCTTATATTGCCACACAATACAATAAAAAGGATAATTTCGGAAAGATCCCATCGGCCAATATCGGCTCTGGATTTCAAAATTTGGTCTATGAGAAAAATGCGGAACAGAACTTAACGCTGCTCCCAGAAAACAAATCCTTTTACATCAAAGGCGAGAATGACATCAATTATTACGATGTCAAAACACCAACAACAACATTTTTCTACAACAATGCGATGAGAAATGGGGGTCAACTTCAGACAACTTACACGCAGAATGTCGGCAAAAATTTCAACTTTGCATTAGAATACATGGGACTTAGGTCTCAAGGTCTTTATAGAAACAGTTTGGCTTCTAGCAACAACACGATTTTCAGCGGGCATTACAATTCTCCAAACGGAAAGTATGAAGCTTACGCACATTACATTCATCAAAATGTTGATAATCAGGAAAATGGTGGGATTGCTGATATGGACGTTTTCCTAAGTGGAGATTCCAGATTCAACAATAGGCAGAATATCGAAACCAATCTAGAAGGTGTAGAATCTCGCTATTCTTACAGAAGATATTACTTTAGCCAAGAGTTTTCACCTTTTGATCCTGCAAAATATCCTTTCAAACTAAGACATACGATTTACCACCAAGGTAACAAGTATTATTTCACCGAATCAGCTGCCAACACAGATTTTTTCAATTCCGAAAGCATCGATGGTTTTCCATTGGGAAGCAAAAAGTTTTCCAATAATCTCAGCAATACATTTAGTTTGGTTTGGGACAACGAGAAGTTCAAATTGGATGCTGGTTTCCGCCATCAATATTTGGTGTTTGGAAACAAAAATGCATATCCAATTCTCAATATTCCAGGCTATTTCAAGGAACAAAGAATTGGTGCAGTCGGAAATTTGCAAATTAAATTATTAGACAAGATCCAACTCAAATCTTTCCTGGAGATATCCAAAGGTTCAGAATTTGGCGATTATATCAAGACCACAAACCTTTTGGTCTTCGAACCGATCAAAGATTATTTGGTAGAAGGTCGAGTCAATTTCCAGTCGGCTTATCCGAGTTTCAATTATCTGGTGAACTCGTCACATTACGTAGAACATAATTATTACCTTCAAAATCCTAACAACGAGGTTGTTACCCAACTTGGGGGAACGGTAAGATTGGCCAAATGGTTTGACACGAAGGTGTTTGTAGATTTCTTCAAGATCGATAATTATACCTATTTCGATAACCTTTCGAAACCGCAACAGAGTTCTTCATCACTCAATATTTCTCAAATTGGAGGAGAAAGCACAGTTAAATATGGTAAGTTCAATCTGAATGGAAAAGTATTGTTCCAAAAAGCATTGAGTAGCCAAAACCTTTTGCCAATGCCGGATTTCATAGGAAGAATCAACTTGTTTTACCAAGCGCCGGCCTTCAAAAAAGCTGCTGAAGTACAAGTTGGGGTCAAGTTGTATTACTTCACCAAATTCGATTCCCGAGAATATTCGCCGATCGTAAACGACTATATTTTACCGGGAACCAATTCGTATTCGATTGGCGGACAACCGATTGCTGATGTGTATTTTAATATGAGGGTCAAGCGTATGTTTTTCTACATAGAAGGTCAGCACATCAATCAAACCTTTATGCAGAACAAATCCTTCACGTCGCCCAATTATCCGATCTACGATTTCAGGCTCAATTTAGGCGTTGTCTGGTATCTTTTCCATTAATTTAATTATGGCAGCTATTTCCGCCTTCCACTCCCGCTTTTTTTGTTATTGCGAACACGTGAGGCCATCAAAATATCATTTTCAACCATCGCAATAACAAGAAAGAGCTCCGTTCAAGTCGGGCTGCAACTACAAGATAATAAACATTGTTTTCTTTGATAAGTTTTACGCCTTTGTGAGTCTTAAAAACAATTAGTAATTTAAAAAAAACTTTGCGCGCTTTGCGTTCAATATTTCAAGTAAAAAACCACCAACCAAAATGACGATTGATTTCGAAAATATAACCAGTATTCCAAAACTGATCAAAGATTTTCTAGGAAAAAAACTGGACGGATTTCAAAACAAAATTTTTGATCTGGAGAACTTCAAATCTCAAATCTCTGAGAAACAAAATTCATTTTCCGAGGAGAAAAGGGAAGTTCTTTACAATACCATCTTTTCACAAAATCAAGAATCGCAACTGTCACCCAAACAATTGGAATTTCTTTTCTCACTCAAGGAAAGCAATACATTCACCATCACAACAGGACATCAGCTCAATCTTTTCACAGGACCGGTTTTCTTTGTTTATAAAATTTTGCAGACCATCAAAACCGCAGAATTTCTAAAATCGAATTTCCCAGATCACAACTTTGTTCCCATTTTTTGGATGGCCACAGAAGACCACGATTTTGAGGAGATCGACCATTTCAAAACACGCGAACATTATTACGAGATCAAAGGCAATTCTGGTGGCGACGTTGGAAATATCAAAATCGATGATCAATATTTCATTCAGGAATTCGAGAAAGAATTCAAAGATCATCTCTATGGAACCGAATTGATTCTGTGGGTCAAAAACGCCTACAAAAAAGGAAATTCTCACACACAAGCCATCCGATATTTGGTGAATCAACTTTTTGCTGATTATGGATTATTGACAATCGATGGAAATTCAACTGAATTGAAATCTCAGGTCAAAGATATTTTCAAGAAAGAATTGTTATCAAACCAACTCTTCGAAACCACAAAAACGCAGAGAGAATTTCTGGAAAAAGAATATCACAAAGTTCAGGTCAATCCGAGAGAGGTCAATTTATTTTATCTTTCAGAAACCAGAAACCGAATTGAGAATATCAATGATGAATTTCAAATTCTTGACACAAATTTGAAATTTACGCAAGAAGAAATCCTAAATGAACTGGAAAAGCATCCTGAAAAATTTAGTCCCAATGCAGTTCTGCGTCCGGCTTATCAGGAATCGGTTTTACCAAATTTAGCTTATGTCGGTGGAAATGCTGAGATCATGTACTGGATAGAGTTGAAAGGTCATTTCGAATCCATCGATCTTCCCTTTCCAATTTTGATTCCAAGAAATTCCATGCTTTTCCTTGAAGAAAAAACGTTTAAGAAAATTGAAAATTCAGGATTGGAAATCGAAAACTTCTTCGAAAATTTTGCCGAAGTATTGAACCAGAAAATTCTTGAGAACAACGATATCAAATTACTTCTGACAGAAAAAGAACTTCAATTGATCGGTTCGTTTTCAGAACTTAAAAACAAAGCTTCGGAAACTGAAAAAACGTTCCTCAACCTTGTGGAAGCAGAGGAGACCCGACAACTGAAATCTTTCAAGAGAATGCAAAAACGCCTTCTGAAAGCCGAAAAAACAAAACAGTCTGAACGTTTTGACCAGATGCAAGGTTTATTTCTGAAAGTCCACCCTGGCGGAAATTGGCAGGAACGGGTTTTCAATTTCAGCGTGTTCTACGCCGATCTTGGCAAACAGTGGATCGACGAAAGCTACCAAAAAATGAATGTTCAAAAATCCGAATTAATAATTTCGCCCATTTAATCTGAAAGCATTATTTTTGTATCATTATTAAAAAAGAATGATAAACAAAATTTTCATTTTATCCGCAGTAGCTGCCTTTTTAGGCCTTTCAGCACAGAAAACGCACACCGTTGCGCCAAAGGAAACGCCTTACGGGATTTCCAAACAGTACGGTTTGTCCATCGATGAATTGTACAAACTGAACCCGTCCAAAAAAGATGGCGGTTTAAAGATCGGTGATGTCTTGATAGTTGCTAAAACAGGAAGCTCAACAAAAACCGTAACACCAACCGTAACGCCAGTAAAGGCTACTCCAGTAACTTCTGGAACCGTTTCTGGTAAAACAGGAACGATCACTTTGCAGCCAAAGCAAACGGTTTACGGCATCACAAAACAATATAAGATCTCAGAAGCTGACCTTAGAAAGTTGAACCCAGAATTGGATTCTCACTTGAAGATCGGCGACAAGGTCAATCTGCCTTTGGATAGTATCCTGAAATATGGTGATTCATCTTCTTCAGCTGTTGCACAAACTACCACTGTTGTAGAAAAAACACCAGAAGTTAAAATGGTTACGAAAACAGAGTCTGTTGCTTCTGAACCTGCAAAAGGAATGTATGTTGTCCAGACAAAGGACAATTATTATAAAATCTCAAGACAATTCAACCTGACACAGAAGCAATTGTTTGCGCTGAATCCTGGCTTGGAAGCTGCAGGACTGAAACCTGGAGAATCGATTAGAATTTCAGGGTCAGAATCCAATTCAATCAATGTTGAAGATAATTCTCAAAATAATTCGACTTCGGCTCCAGCTACAAAAACTGTTACCACAACGCAAACTTCTGCGCCAAGTGCAACTTCTTCTGCCTCAGGAAATACTTCCACGTCAGAGGACGATTATGTGACCTACACGGTTCAAAGTGGTGATACGATGTTCAGTATTATGAACCATTTCAACGTGACATTGGATCAGTTGATTTCCCTAAATCCAAATTTAGTTGACGGATTAAAAGCGGGAATGACCTTGAAAATCAAGAAACAAGATCCGATGTATTCCAAAAAAGCGGGTGATGTTTTGAGCGTGGTCTTGATGTTGCCTTTCGGATTTGATGCGAATGACGCAAAATACAGAACAATGTCTATGGATTTCTTGACCGGAGCAAAATTAGCGGCGGAAAGAAATGCGAAATCAGGACAGAAACTGGATATCAAAGTGGTTGATGCAGGAAACGAAGTGACATTTAAAAACAGTCTTTCTCAGATCAATCAAGATAATACGGATCTTATCGTGGGGCCATTTTTCAAATCGAGTATTTTGGAGGTCCTTAATTATGTAAAACAAAAAAATATTCCTGTAGTAGCGCCTTTTGCGAACTCTCCGGATCTTTTCGATTACAATAATCTGATCATCGTTGAGACAGAAAACACTGTTTATTCGGACAGGATCGTGAAAGAAGTTTCTCAGGTTTATCAAGACCAAAAAATATATATCGTTGCAGATAATTCCAAAGCGAACGCCAATGCGATCAAAGATGGTTTGGAAAAATCTTTAGCGAAAGCAAATATTGTGATCGTCAATTCATCAAACGAGATCCAGTTGGAGAACAACATGATGACGGGACAATCTGTTCCAGTGATTGCGATTTTAGCAGACGACAATGACTCTGCTGGGAGTGCATTTGCCTCCAAGATCATTGCACTAGGAAAACAGACAGAAGGGTTCAAAGCATTCAGTATGTTCTACAGTCCAAGTTTTGAAAAGAATGTAGATGACCTTTCAAAATCCAGTTTGGTTTATCTGATGGATAGAAAGATCAATTACGATGGCGATTTCGAAAAGCAGGTTCTTGCAGATTACAAGGTGAAATATTGCAAAGCACCATCCAAATATGCCGTGATCGGTTTTGATGTGATGAATGACATGCTGACTAGAGAAAACAAAAAAGGAGAGATCTTCAAACAAATTGGTAAATCACAAACACAACTCGCTACAAAATTCGAATTTGTAAAAGCGAAACCAAATGGTGCGTACATCAACAATGGTTACAGAGTTGTAAGATTGATGCAATAGTTAAATTTAAAATAACGATGAATCGGTCAACTATCATTCATCAATTATCATTTATATAAAATATGAAAGCACTTGTATTTCCTGGTCAGGGTTCGCAGTACGTAGGAATGGGGAAAGAATTGTACGATTCCCGAAAAGATGTGAAAGACTTGATGGATTCTGCCAATGAGATCCTTGGTTTTGACCTTGTTTCAATTATGTTCAACGGGACAGACGAAGACCTTAAAAAAACCAGCGTAACTCAACCGGCTATTTTCTTGCACTCTGTAGCGGCAGTGAAAGTTGCCAACGGACTAGGCGCTCAAATGGTGGCAGGACATTCTTTGGGAGAATTTTCCGCTCTGGTTGCCAACGGTGTATTGTCTTTCGAAGATGGACTGAAGTTGGTTTACGAAAGAGCTCAGGCCATGCAGATGGCTTGCGACATCAATCCAAGTTCTATGGCCGCCATTCTTGGTCTTGAAGATTCCAAAGTTGAGGAGATCTGCGCAGGAATAGAAGGAATTGTGGTTCCTGCAAATTACAACTGTCCTGGACAATTGGTGATTTCTGGTGAGACCACTTCTGTAGAAAAAGCGTGTGAAGCTTTGAAAGCAGCTGGCGCAAAAAGAGCATTGATCTTGCCTGTAAATGGCGCTTTCCATTCACCCTTGATGATGCCTGCACAAGAAAGATTGGCAGCAGCCATTGAGAATACGAAATTCAGAAATGCAACGATTCCAGTTTATCAGAACATTACGACGACTGCAGTTTCTGATCCGGAAGAGATCAAAAAAAATCTGATTGCACAATTGACCGGTCCTGTAAAATGGACACAAAGTGTACAGAATATGATCAAAGACGGCGCAGATAACTTCGTGGAAGTTGGTCCTGGAAAAACGCTTCAAGGTTTGATCAAGAAGATCAATTCTGAAGTTTCCGTTGCGTCTGCAATCTAAAAATTTAATTAATGAACAGAATATTTTCACCCGGAAAGCTGATGCTGACCTCAGAATATGTTGCTGTTGATGGTGCTCTTGTCCTGGCTGTTCCCACAAAGCTAGGACAAGAGTTTTTTTTTGACGAGAGTGATGATGAGAGGTCACTGATCTACTGGAACGCTTATCACCAAGACCAATTGTGGCTGGAAACCATTATTGATTATAAAACTTGGACTATCATTAAAACCAATGATCAAAAAGCATCCGAGTTTATTCTAAAAGTTTTGAAAAATGTTCAGGAACTTTCTGAGATCAAATTTAAAACAAACAATTCTTATCATCTTAAAACCAATCTCCAGTTTCCTTCTGATTTCGGATTGGGCAGTAGTTCCACTTTGATGAGCAATCTCGGCGAATGGGCAGAGATCGATCCTTTTGTCCTTAATGAAATAAGTCTCGGCGGCAGTGGTTATGATGTGGCTGTGGCAAAGGAAAAGTCCGCAGTTCTTTACAGTCGTTTTCCAGAAAGGGTTTATGAGAAAGTGAACTTTGATCCAAGCTTTAAAGATGACTTGATCTTCATCCACCTCAATCAAAAACAAGACACACGAGAGGGGATTTCTCATTACAAGTCAAAGGCAACTTCAACAGAATTAATCAATGAATATTCTGAATTAACCAAACTGGTCCTCAACAGTCAGAATTTGGAAGAATTTTCACAATTGATGACCATTCACGAGCAAAAACTTGCTATTTTTCTTGGAACTTCTACCGTGAAAGAAAAATATTTCCAAAACTATCCCGGCTTTGTCAAAAGTTTGGGTGCTTGGGGCGGAGATTTCGTTCTTGCGTCAAAATTTGGAGATTATAAAGCCTATTTTAAAACGCAAGGTTTTGGTAAAATATTTTCTTGGGATGATTTAATTAATTGATTGTTAATTAATTATGAATAAAATTTAAACTGATGAAAATCAGTTAATAAAAACTTTCATAGTTCGCTGATATTTTTACATTTGTCCCAACACCTTTAATCTTCAAAAAAAATTAAAAATGGACAAGCTAAAATCTTATCTTGAACGTCAAGGCATTTTCAATCCCAAAGAAATCTTCCACAATCCAACTTACGAAGAAATTTTCCAGGCAGAAATGGACCCGAAAAATTCCGGTTTTGCCAAAGGAGTGCTGACAAAATCTGGCGCAGTTGCCGTAAAAACAGGGATTTTTACAGGTAGATCACCTAAAGACAGATATATTGTCAATGACAACATCACAAAAGATACGATCTGGTGGGATGGAACGATCAACCGCCCAACTTCCGTAGAAGTTTTTGACGAACTGAAAGATATTGTCACCAACGATCTTTCCGATGAAAGCATTTACGTCATTGATACATATTGCGGATCGAACGAAGACACCCGGCTGAAAGTGCGATTCGTAACCAAAGTGGCTTGGCAAGCGCATTTTGTGATGAATATGTTCATTCGCCCTTCTCATTATGACCTTCAAAATTATGGAGAGCCAGATTTCGTGGTCATCAATTCTTCTGATTCTGTGAATCCAAATTGGGAAAAACAAGGACTTAATTCTGAGGTTTTTGTAATGTTCGACCTTACGAAAAAGATGCAGATCATCGGCGGAACTTGGTATGGCGGAGAAATGAAAAAAGGGATGTTTTCTATCATGAATTACTACCTTCCATTGAAAGGAATGGCTTCTATGCATTGTTCTGCAAACGTTGGTGCGAAAGGCGATGTTGCTGTTTTTTTCGGACTTTCCGGAACTGGCAAGACGACGCTTTCTGCCGATCCGAAACGATATCTCATCGGTGACGACGAACATGGCTGGGATAACAATGGCGTTTTCAATTATGAAGGTGGCTGTTATGCAAAAGTGATCGACCTTAGCAAAGAAAAAGAACCCGATATTTTCGGTGCGATCAGAAGAGATGCACTTTTGGAAAATGTAATCACAGACGAAGACGGAAACGTAGATTATACGGATGGATCGATTACAGAAAATACAAGGGTTTCTTATCCCATTTATCACATCAGCAAAATAGTTTTACCATCCAAAGCTGGACACGCTAGCAAGATCATTTACTTGTCGGCCGATGCTTTTGGGGTTTTGCCTCCGGTTTCTATTTTGACAGAATGCCAGGCACAGTATCATTTCCTTTGTGGTTATACATCAAAATTAGCAGGAACAGAACGTGGAATTACAGAACCAACGCCATCCTTTTCTCCGGCTTTCGGCGAGGCATTTTTAACACTTCATCCAACCATGTATTCCAAAACTTTGATTGGGAAAATGAAAGAGCATAATGCAAAAGCTTATTTGGTAAACACAGGCTGGAACGGAACTGGCAAAAGAATTTCTTTGAAAGATACGAGAGCGATCATCGATGCGATCATTGATGGAAGCATTGATAAAGCAGAAACGGATCACGTTCCAATCATGAATTTGGAATTCCCAATTGCTCTTCCAAATGTTTCCGAACATATTTTGGATCCGAGAGACACTTATGAAAATAATTCTGATTGGGAGAAAAAAGCGAAAGATCTTGCTGCGAGATACATCAAATATTTTGAACAGTTTGCCGATAACGACGAGGCAAAAGCATTGATTCCATCGGGGCCAATTTTGTCAGAAGTTCATCAACATTAAAATAAAATAATTGTTAAAAGAAACGCTTCCAACTCGGAAGCGTTTCTTTTATTCTAATAATTTGCCGTCTTGTTGTAGGATTGTTTTACCTTTTTGTTCAACGGTCAATGAGATTTCTGCCGTATCTCTTTCTCCGATGATTCCTCTGTAAACCTTATAATTGTATTCTCCTTTTGTGAAAGTGATTGTGTGATTGCCACCGCTTCCTTCGAATTTCAGTTCGCCATTTGATAAGGTCAAATCGGGTTTTGAAGCTTCGGATTTACCGATTTTCCAAGAAGCGTAGCGGTATTTTCCGTTCGCTAATTCATCAATCCTGATCAGATAACTTTTTGTTTGGATTTTGTAAGTTGGAGACTTAAATTTTTTTAACGATGAATGTAGTTTCTTCTTATCATGATTGATCAGTCTGTTTTTTTGAGCGATCTCCATATCACTTTGATAGTTTAAAGCCTTGATCTTTCCATCCGATTCTATCCAAACATCACCTCTGTCGAGCATGATTCCGCGCCAGCCGACTTCTGACCATTGATCGATCTTCGAATTTGAAATGATATCGATGATTTTTTTATCAAAGATCTGGTTAAATCTTTTCTTCAGATCAGCTTCATTTTTGACTGATGGAATTGGATATTCTCTATTCAACGGATAGGTAATTATTTTCGAAATTCCGTCGACGTTTTTAGTTTTAAATAAGTTGATCAACTTTTGAATGTTCTCAATTTCCGTTTTGTCCAAATCATTTTGAGCAAAGGATAGATTGAAAATTAATAAAAGGAGAATTAGGATCTTGTATTTCATCGATTTAATAATTATTTTAAAAATGAATTGTGTGCTTTTTCAAAACCGATCGTAGTCGATTCTCCGTGTCCGCTGAAAACTTTGGTTGATTCTGGAAGTGTCAGTAACTTGGTTTTAATACTCGTGATCAATTGGTCATAATCGCCTTTGTAAAGGTCTGTTCTGCCAATGCTCATCATAAAAAGTGCGTCACCTGAAATTACAAATTCGTTCTCATTATTATAAAAAGCAACACTTCCCGGCGAATGTCCAGGAACATCGAAAATCTGGAATGTATCGGAACCTAATTTCAATTCTTCTCCTTCTTTTATATTTTTGATCTCACCTGTGAAAGCTGGAAAAAAGAAACCATATTTCTTTGCTGTGAAAGGTGCTTGTTCAAGAATTTCAATTTCATTGAGATGAACCAAAACCGGAACTTGAAACTCATCATAAGCCCATTGCAAACCGATAATGTGATCGATGTGTGCGTGTGTCAGAAGTATATTTTTGATTTTAAGTTCTTTGGATTTGATAAGATCAGCTAGAACTTTGGTCTCCGCATCTGGCATATTTCCCGGGTCGATAAGAAAAGCCTCCTTTTCATCGTTATAAATGAGGTACGTATTTTCGGAAAACGGATTGAAAGTGAAAGATTCTACGTGTAACATTTGATTTAATTTATCTGTAAAAATATAAAACATTAACTTAGCAAGATGAAGGTATTTAGACTATTTATTATTTTTTTAAGTGCATTTTCTTTTGCGCAGGAGATCAAAAGTATTCAGATTTTCAATCCGAAGACCAATGACGAAACGCCTGTCATTGCGCAAGGTCAACAGTTGATCTTGAGATTCGATGACCTTTCAAACTCCAGCCAGATCTACCGTTATACTTACAAACATTACAATAGAAATTGGGAAGAGGACGGCCTTTTCTTCACAGAATATGCGAATGGAAGTATGAACGCCCTAATCGACCAATTCCAATATTCTTTCAATACCTACCAGAAATACACGCATTACGAATTAACTTTCCCGAACGAGAAGATCCAACCGAAAATCTCAGGGAATTACGAGATCATCGTTTATAAGGATTCTCAGGAAAAGCCTTTGTTCAAAAAGAGATTTTCAATCTATGAAGATGGAGCGAACCTTGGGATCAATGTCACAAGATTCATCGATGCTAAAAATCCAAATGCCAAACAAAGAGTTGAAATTCAAGCGACTGGAAATGGAGCGGGAATCACCAATAATTTGTCTTCTTTATCTTTGAGTGTGATCCAGAATAACAATTGGGGAATTGCGCTCAACAATATCCGGCCAAGTTCTACATTAGGCAATCAACTTTTGTTTCAGCAGTTAGGTTTGGCTTTTCCAGGGAACAATGAGTTCTATTATTTCGATAACAAAGTCATGAATCAGGCTCTGGATATGGTCGCCAATACGGAAAACATCGATGGGAAAAATTATACCTATCTTCATCCGGTTTGGGCTTATCCAGGCGATTATCAGTATCAGCCAGATGTGAATGGCGCTTTCTATTTCAGAAGGAATGACCTTGGAATTGAGAGAGATGCGGACAGAGAAGGCGATTATTCTTGGGTTTATTTTGCACTCGACAGTCAGAAATCGGATAACGAATTCTATGTTCTTGGATTGTTCAACGATTACAAAGCTGACGCAAAAAGTCAAATGCAATATGATGAGAAATCACAAAAGTATTTGGCAAAGATTTATTTAAAACAAGGTTTTTACAGTTACATTATTGCCACAAAAGGTGCAGATGGTAAACTGAATTACGGCGAGGTCAACGGAAACTTCTGGCAGACAGAAAACCTGTATCAAGCCTTTTTATATTACACGCCATTTGGTAGGAACTTCGACGGACTTATTGGTTATGGTGAATTCCGAACGCCGGTTAGATAATTTTTTGATTCAATGAATTCTTATCAGCAAAAGATCAAATACCTTTTTTATTGGACCATTATTTTTGTAGTTGCAGGGTCGATGATCGTTTATGGTATCAGTAAACCAGTTCAATTTCAAAGTTTTAAAGATGCCACAAATCTGAATGTATCCGAAGGTCACAAGTTGATGTGGACGTTCTATTCCTACTCATTGATCTATCCGATCATCATTGGAGTGTTTGAAGTTATTGGTGGAATATTATTATTGTTAAATCGGACGAGAGTTCTTGGATGCATCTTGCTTACCGTTATTTTGTCTAATATTATTTTACAGGATTATGTTTATGAGATCACAGCTTTGAATTCGGCAATTTATTATCAGATTTTAATCTTAATAATACTCGTTTTTGATTCTAAGAAAGTAAAGAAGATCATTGATGAAGTTTTGAGGTCAGAAAAAACAAATAGAAATATGGTATTGATGATCTTTGCTTTGGTGATAGCAATTCTGTTCAAATACTTTGAAACTAAGATTATTTAAAGAACATTGTTGATTTATTATTGTTTGGAATATTTTTCGCTATGACTTAGAAAAACAAACTCTTATGGATCTCAGCTTTGAAAATAACAAATCCGGAAACGGCGGTTACATCACACTAAAGAATTCTGCAGAAGATATCGGAAGACTCACGTACACGATTGTTCCGGAGCTTAAGAAACTAATTGTAAGTTATGTGATGGTCTTTCCAAAGTTTGAAGGACAAGGTCTTGGCAAAAAATTGGTAGAGAAATCTGTGGAATTTGCTAGAAAAAATGGGTGGACGATCAAAGCGCATTGTTCTTATGCACATTCTGTTTTGAAAAGAAAAACAGATGTCGAAGACGTCTTTATGAATTAATGGTAAAGGTTTTCACTTTACTATAAAGTTACGGCTCGCATTTGCGAGCCGAACTTTTTTATATTAGATGATAATCTGATTATCTATTCATAGACATCAAGAATTCTTCATTGTTTAGGGTTGCTTTCATTTGTTTTTGAACAAACTCCATCGCTTCCATTGGATTCATATCAGCAAGATATTTTCTCATGATCCACATTCTCTGCATTGTTGCCTCGTCCAAAAGAAGGTCATCTCTTCTTGTGCTGGATGAAACCAAATCGACAGCAGGATAGATTCTCTTATTAGCGATTTTTCTGTCCAATTGCAATTCCATATTTCCAGTTCCTTTGAACTCTTCGAAGATCACCTCGTCCATTTTGGAACCTGTATCGATCAAAGCAGTTGCGATGATGGTCAATGATCCTCCATTTTCGATTTTTCTAGCAGCGCCGAAGAAACGTTTCGGTTTGTGAAGTGCGTTGGCATCCACACCACCAGAAAGTATTTTTCCGGAAGCTGGCGTTACCGTATTGTAAGCTCTTGCTAATCTCGTGATCGAGTCTAGAAGAATTACAACATCGTGGCCACATTCTACCATTCTTTGTGCTTTTGAAAGAACCAGATTTGCCACTTTTACGTGCTTGTCCGCTGCTTCATCAAAAGTAGATGCGATTACTTCTGCATTCACACTTCTCTGCATATCAGTCACTTCCTCAGGACGTTCGTCGATAAGAAGGACCATCATATAAGCTTCTGGGTGATTGGCTGAAATAGCGTTGGCGATATCTTTTAGCAAAATCGTTTTCCCGGTTTTTGGCTGAGCAACAATCATTGCTCTTTGTCCTTTTCCAATTGGTGCGAACAAGTCAACAATTCTTGTAGAAAGTGTAGAACCTTTTCCTGCGAGATTGAATTTCTCCTGAGGAAAAAGTGGCGTCAAATATTCGAATGCTACACGGTCTTTGATAAATGCTAGATCTCGTCCGTTAACTTCAGTCGGTTTCAAAAGTGAGAAATATTTCTCGCCTTCTTTGGGCAGTCTCACGTGACCTTTAACCGTGTCTCCCGTTTTCAAACCATAATTTCTGATCTGATTGGTAGAAACATAAACGTCGTCTGGAGAAGAGATATAACTGAAATCTGAAGAACGAAGGAATCCGTAATTGTCCGGAAGTATTTCCAAAACACCTTCTATTGTGATCAATCCATCAAAGTTGAATTCTTTCTTTGGCGAATTGTCCTGTTGGTTTTCGGATGGCTCTTTTTGATTGTTTTGTTGGGAAGAATTGGGATTTTGTGTTTTTTGCTGACCTCTATTGTTATTGTTGGTCTTTTGCTGCTGCTGACGGTTATTTTGCTGTTGAGGCTGTCTTTGTTGAGGTTTTGTTTCCTCTGGCTTTTCGTCAGTTTTTGGCTCTGTTTCTGTTGGCTGAGTTGTTTCCTCTGGCTTAGCTTCTGCTACGACCTCTTTATTGTCGTTGGCTACAACACGTGCCCTTTGTGGTTTTTTCTTCGGTGGATTTGGTTTCTTCACTTCCTCCGTTGCAACCGGCGTTTCTACCGCTACAGGAACCTCTTCTTTTGCAACCTCTGTTGTAGGAATCTCTGCTTCTTGCTTTGGCTTCTCTGCAGGTTTTCTGCCTCGTTTCTTAGCAGGAGCAGCTTTTTCCTCAGAATGGTCTTCTGTGTTCTTATTCATATTTTCCTGATTGGCGTTTAGATAATCTTTAATGATTTTTGGATTAGAAGCCTGATAGTCCAGAATTGCGAAAACTGTCTCTTCTGGGGAGCTTTTCTTTGCCAAATTGACGCCTAGATCTTTAGAAAGTTTGGTCAACTCCTCATCGGATTTTGACCTTAGCGTTTCAATATTAAACATATAATGCGTAAAAAAGTAAATTTATTTTGTAAAAGTAAGAATGAAAATCAGGCGATTATCATTTTTAATAGGTGATTACAATGCAAATCTACATTAATTTTTGAATTACGCAAAAATTATTTTATTTTTGCAGACAATTTGTTCCCTTTCTAAAAAGGAAATAATCAAAAAAGATGTTACAAAGAATACAAACAATCTGGATATTATTAGCTGTTTTAGGCGCTTTGTTCCTAAACCTGACAGCGCAGGATTTTGATATATTAGGTGGAAATCTGGTTATTAATATTTCTACTGTCTTATTAATAATATTGGGATTACTAAGTATCTTTAGTTTCAAAAACCGCAAAAGACAGATCTTGCTGAATAATATCAGCATTTTTATAAACGCTTTGTTGCTTGGTTTTTTGATTTATTGGCTGCAAAACTTACCCGGAGGAATCACATTTCCTGAGAAGGGTATTGAGCCGGTTTTCTCAGTGATCGCGATCATATGTTTGCTCCTTGCAAATGTGTACATCAAGAAAGATGAGAGGCTCGTAAAATCTGTAGACAGACTTCGATAAACTTGACGACGATTTTTTTGAGTAAGAACAGCTTCCTTTTTGGAGGCTGTTTTTTTGTTTTTATTAATAGTGATGGTAACAAAACCAAAGAATCATTGACTTATCAATCATATCTTTGTTTTATTAATAAATTAACCATTATGAAAAAACTAAACCTCTTCCTTTTTATCAATCTTTCAATCTTTTCTTTTGCTCAGGAAATATCCAAAGAAAGAGTTGTGAATATCGTTTCTACTTTAGCTTCGGATGAGATGAAAGGCAGAAAATTCGGAACACCGGAAAATGACAAAGCTGCAGAATACATCGCATCGGAATTCAAAAAAGATAATCTCGATTATTGTTTCGGCGATTCATATCTGATTCCATTTGAGTACAAAGGACAGAAAGGTTTCAACGTTTGCGGAATCAAAAAAGGAACTTCTGAAAAAAGTCTGGCATTCTCTGGACATTTCGATCACATCGGAACTAATAACAAATCTGGTGACAACATTTACAACGGTGCAGATGACGACGCAAGCGGAATTTCTACAGTGATTGGAATGGCAGATTATTTCAAAGATAAAAAGACAGATCACTCGATGGTTTTCATGGCTTTCAATGCAGAAGAGATTGGATTGATCGGTTCGAAAGCGCTTTCTGAAAACAAAGATCTGAATCCTGTTTTTAATAATATCTCAGCACTTTTCAACTTCGAAATGTTGGCAACGCAATCTCAATTCGGAAAAAATGCGGTTTTTATGACTGGCGATGAGTTCTCCGATTTTGATGAATTGATCAATACCAATGCAGTCAATGGTCTTAAAATTTATCCTGACCCTTACAAAACCGAACAGCTTTTTTACCGATCGGACAATGTCAACTTCGTTAAGAAAAAAATTATCGCTCATTCGATTTCAACGGTTGATATGAACAAAGCAACGCACTATCACGCTGTAAATGATGATATTAATATTGTAGATGCAGAAAACCTGACCAACATCATCAACAATTTCGCAAAAACAATTGAGAAGCTGAACACCAAAAACTTCGCTCCAAAATACACTGACAAAGTAAATTTCGATTTCTAACGTCTTAATAAACTAAGCTATTTATTTTCCGTAATTTTGCAATTCAATTTTTTTGAATGAAACCATTTCAACGTATTCTAAGTATTGCCAAACCACACCAAAGATTTTTGTGGGGCAGTATGTTTTTCAATATTCTTTACTCACTTCTTCAGATCGCTTCAATTGGTACATTATTGCCAATTTTGAGTGTGATGTTCGGAACTGTCGAAAAAGTTGACACTTCCAAAGCTCCGGTTTGGAGTGGCAGAATTGCTGATTACTTTGGTTACGTCAAAGATTGGGCATACTACACGATTCAGATCAATATGGATGAACATGGCGGCATCAAAGTTTTAGCCGTTCTTTGTTCGATTACTGCGGTTGCATTTTTATTAAGAAATATTTTCAGATATCTGGGTTCTTATCTATTGGTCAATTATCGTGTTGGGATTACGCGTGACCTTAGAACTTCGATGTACGATAAGTTTCTGAAATTACCGGTTTCATTTTTCACAGAACAGAGAAAAGGTGATATGATGTCAAGAATTTCCAATGATATTGGCGCTGTAGAAGGCGGAATTATGGGGTCTTTGGTCGATATTGTGAATTCGCCATTTATGATTATCTCATCACTTACAGCATTATTTTTATTATCTCCAAAGCTGACCTTATTCTCTCTAGTTGTTTTTCCAATCATGGGTTGGATCATCTCTTGGGTAGGAAAAAGTCTGAAAAAGCAGGCAAGATTTGCGCAGGAAGAATTAGGAAACCTTTTTTCTTTGGTTGATGAAACCCTGAAATCTTCAAAAGTGATCAAGATCTTTAATGCTGATAAAATTCTTAAAAATAGATTTAATAAAACGACTAGTCAATGGCAACATCACGCCATTTCTATGAGCAGAAGACGTGAATTGGCTTCTCCGATGAGTGAATTCCTTGGTTCTGTTACCATGTTGATCATCACGTATTATGCAGGAACCGAGATCATCAATGGAACCAACAAGGATCCTGCGACTTTCCTTGCATTTATCGGCGTTTTCTTTCAAGTGTTAGATCCTGCTAAACGATTGTCCAATGCAATTTCAGCGATCCAAGGTGGAATGGCGAGTTTGGAAAGAGTTTCGGAAGTGTTGGATTATGATTTGAAAGTAGAAGAAGTTGCCAATCCGACACCAATTTCGGAAATGAATGATAAAATCGAATTCAAGAATATTGGTTTCTATTACGAGAAATCGAATTTGATTCTCAAAAATGTCTCGATCACTTTACCTAAAGGAAAAACTGTTGCTTTGGTCGGACAATCGGGTAGTGGTAAAACGACAATTGCCAACTTATTAGCGAGATTTTACGATGTTTCCGAAGGTGAAATATTAATTGACGGACACAACATCAAAAACTTAAAACTGACAGATTACCGCCAACTTCTCGGAATGGTAACTCAGGAATCTGTATTGTTCAATGACTCAGTTTACAATAACATTTTGATGGGAAATCCTGATGCAACCGAAGAACAAGTAATCGCGGCCGCAAAAGTTGCCAATGCACACGAGTTTATCTCTCAGCTGCAGGATGGTTATCATACCAATATAGGCGACGATGGGAACAAACTTTCTGGCGGACAAAAACAACGTGTTTCCATTGCAAGAGCTGTTCTGAAAAATCCGCCGATCATGATCCTGGATGAGGCAACTTCTGCCTTGGATACAGAATCTGAAAGATACGTTCAGGACGCGTTGGAAAAGATGATGGAGAACAGAACGTCATTGATTATCGCTCACAGACTATCGACGATTCAAAAGGCGGATCATATTGTGGTAATGGAAAAAGGCGATATCATCGAGCAAGGTTCTCACCAGGAATTAATGGAAAGAAACGGCACATACAGAAAGCTGGTCGAGTTGCAGAATTTTGATTAATGAATCCCATTCAGGAATATTTTTTTCGGATTGATGAGCCTGCGAGAAGCGCCCTTCTGTTCCTCAGAAAAAAGATTTTAGAATCCGACGAGTTAATTACCGAAACACTAAGTTTTGGACTTCCTTTCTTGAAATACAAAAAGAAAATGCTCTGTTATTTCTATTACAGCAAACAGCATCAGAAGCATTATCTCAGTTTCTACCACGGTGATAGATTGGATCATCCCGAACTTTTATCAGAAGGCAGGAAAAAGTTTAAAATCCTGCTTTTGGATATGGATGAGGATTTGCATATGGAGTTGATTTTTGATATTCTAAAGGAAGTTAAAACTCACATCAAGTAATCAACTAATTACCCAACTTCCAATCCATTTTTCACTCGCAAACTTGATGTCAATAGCGTGACCTCACTTTTGTTTTCGCCGTAAACGCCCATCACCAGACATTCGCTGAAGAAATTGGCAATTTGTTTTTTCGGGAAGTTCACGACGGCCATAATTTGTTTTCCAATTAAGTCCTCTTTTTTATACAAAGCTGTGATTTGGGCTGCAGATTTTCTAATTCCCAGGTCTCCAAAATCAATTTCCAATTGGTAAGAGGGATTTCTTGCTTTTTCAAAATCTGTTGCGGAAATTATGGTTCCTACGCGGATGTCAATTTTCTCAAAATCCTGCCAGGTTATTTCAGGTTTTGTCATTTTATTTTTCTTTGTTGATTAATTTTTCTAATAACTTTTCAACTTCCAATTTTTGCTTCAAATATTTTATTTGAAGTTCACTTCCTTCGCCCATTCTCGAATAATAGATCAGCGCTTTTTCGCCAAAGAACTTGATGTAATAATCAGAAAGTGTAGGAATCTGCGGAAAATTGGTGTGGAAAAGCATTTCGTAGTAAGCTTGCCATTCGCGTTCGTTCTTGTCGATAATCATCATTCTCGGCGATTTCTGGCGGACGTGCAACATCTCGTGAGCCAACATATTTAGAACTAAAGTCAAATCAAAATCAAAGAGGTTTTTGGGAATCATTACATGTTGCAATTCTCCTAGTTCTCCATTGGCTGTTAAGAGAATTGAGTTCTTTTCTAATTCATCACGGAAACCAAAGCCTGCAAAGTTATCGTCATCCAAATCGAATTGGTGAATTAGGAATTTGGCGCCGTCTAGGATCTCGCCGGTTTCTTTGTAAGCGTTGAGGTTGAGTTGTAGTTTTTCGTAGTTCATTTGTGTTTTTTGTAGATTCTAATTTAATCAAATTTACAATTTAAAGACAAATGTTCAAAATATGTTGAATCTGCGACCCGGCTTGAGCGGAAATCCTTTTTTGCGTAAACTAAAGTTCTATTTAAACTGAAACTGTCTGCAAAAAAGATTGGGAGCGGAAGACGGAAATTGTCACCCAAAAATAAAAAATCCCAGAAAATTCCGGGATTTAGATTGTTTATGTTGAAGTTTTAGAATTCCATATTTACCTCCAGCTTTTCTGCAAGGAGTTTGGAGACTTTTACTTTTAATGGCTCAATATCAATGTTTTGCATGGCGTCGTTGGCGAAAGCGTAAAGCAACAATGCTCTGGCTTCTTTCTTGGAAATTCCTCTCGCTCTCAAGTAGAACATGGCATCTTCGTTCAGCTGTCCAACGGTACAACCGTGCGAACATTTCACATCATCTGCGAAGATCTCAAGCTGAGGTTTGGTATCTATGCTTGCGCCTTCGTCCAGAAGAATATTGTTGTTTTGTTGATAAGCATTGGTTTTCTGCGCGATTTTGTTCACGAAAACTTTCCCGTTGAAAACACCATGCGATTTGTCTTTGTAGATTCCTTTGTAATTCTGGTAAGATTCGCAATTCGGTGTGTTGTGGTGAACGGCCGTGTGGTGATCCACCAATTGGTCTTTTCCGATGATTGTGATACCGTTCATAAACGAGTTGATATTCTCACCGTTGTGAATGAAATCCAGATTGTTACGAACCAATTTTCCTCCGAAAGTGAATGTGTTCACCGTCGTCAAACTGTCTCTTTCCTGCTTCGCAAATGTGTGGTCTACGAGGTAAGAAGTGTCGTTGTCATTTTGCAGTTTGTGCCAATCGGTTTTTGCATTTTGATAAGTGAAAATCTCTGTCACAGAATTGGTTAGCACGAAAGATTCGTCCAGGTTGTGGTGACTTTCAATGATTTCCACTTTTGCACCTTCTTCTACTATCAAGAGATTTCTTGTGTTGTAGAATGTATTTTCTTCTTGATTTTGAGAAAGATAGAAAACGTGGATCGGTTTCTCGATCACTACATTTTTCGGTACTCTCAAGAAGAATCCGAATTTGCAGTAAGCTGAATTCAAGTTCGTGAAAGCTAGATCTTTGTTGGCGATCGTGTTGAAATATTTGTCGAAAACCTCTTTGTGAGCCGGGTCATTCAATGCGTAATTGAATGAAAGGAACTCTGCATTTCCAATAGAGATCTTAGAAAATTCTTTGTGAAGTTTCCCGTTGATGAAAACAATTCGGTCAAAGTTTTCCTCGCCCAAGTGAAGCGCATCCAACTGCTCTCTCGAGATGTGGTGCTCTTCTGTCGGGAAAAAGTTGTATTCCTTCTCCGTGATTTCTTTCAGGTTGGTGTATTTGTATTCTTCGTCTTTTTTGGTCGGAAAACCTTTCAAGGCGAAAGCCTCAAGAGTGGTTTTTCTATCCTCGTCCAAAAATCTGTGACGAAGTGTTCCCAAAAAATCTGAATGTTGATCTATTGTCTGTTCAAATAAAGCCATTGTAATGGTTTGATTTTGCATCTGTTAGAAGATTTGTTCTTAGTTTAAAAGCCAATCGTAGCCTTTTTCTTCCAATTCTAGTGCTAGAGATTTATCTCCTGTTTTAATAATTTTTCCGTCTGCCAAAACGTGTACGAAATCTGGCTGAATGTAGTTCAAAAGTCTTTGGTAATGCGTGATCAAAAGAACTGCGTTGCCTTCATTCTTGAATTTGTTCACACCATCTGCAACGATTCTCAAAGCATCGATATCAAGTCCAGAATCGGTCTCATCCAGGATAGCCAATTTTGGATTCAACATCATCATTTGGAAGATCTCGTTTCTTTTTTTCTCACCTCCGGAAAAACCTTCGTTAAGCGATCTGGAAAGGAAATCTTTTTTGATGCCTAGTTGCTCAGATTTTTCGCGGATCAGGCCAAGCATTTCTTTTGCGCCCATATCTTCCAGTCCATTTGCTTTTCTGGTCTCATTAAGAGCTGCTTTGATGAAGTTGGTAACAGAAACGCCAGGAATCTCAACCGGATATTGGAACGAAAGGAAAATTCCTTTGTGCGCTCTTTCTTCCGGAGCATCTTCAGCGATATCTTCGCCTTCGAAAAGGATGCTTCCTTCGGTTACTTCATAATCTTCTTTCCCTGCGATCACAGACGAAAGTGTAGATTTTCCAGCACCATTCGGTCCCATGATTGCGTGAACCTCGCCTGGTTTGATCTCAAGGTTGATTCCTTTTAATATTTCTGCGCCATCTTCAATTTTGGCGTGTAAGTTATTGATTTGTAACATTCTTTAGTTTACTTTTCTTTATGTCAATTATATTAGCTTCCTCTGTAAGTTGAATATCCAAATGGTGATAATGTGATCGGCACGTGATAGTGCTTGTCATCTTTGATCTGGAATACGACTTCAATAAATGGATAGAAGCTTTCTACTTTTTTATTTTTAAAATAATCTTCCGTTAAGAATATCAGTTTATATTTTCCGTAATTACTTTTTAAGTCTTTAGAATAAGGCAAAAAATCTGCGATCCTACCATTCTGGTCCGTTTGTTTTTTGCCTAAGGAAACCCATTGTTTTGTGGTCTCATCAAACTTTTCCAACTGAACATCGACTTTCTCGACAGGCTGGCCAACAGTAATATCAAGAATATGGCTTGAAAGCTGAAATTCTTTTTTTTCCTGAGCCGAAACACTGGTAAATAATACGACGAAAAATAGATATAAAAACTTTTTCATGATTTCGAATTATCCTACTGAACCTTCCAATGAAATTTCCAATAATTTTTGAGCTTCGATTGCAAATTCCATTGGAAGCTTGTTCAAAACTTCTTTACTGAATCCGTTGACAATCAATGCAATTGCTCTTTCTGTATCGATTCCTCTTTGGTTGCAATAGAAGATCTGATCTTCACCAATTTTCGAAGTCGTTGCCTCGTGTTCCAATTGTGCGGTAGGATCTTTGATCTCGATGTATGGGAAAGTGTGTGCGCCACATTCGTTACCCATCAACAATGAATCACATTGGGAGAAGTTACGCGCTCCTTTTGCAGAAGGCATTACTTTTACCAATCCTCTGTATGAGTTTTGAGATTTGCCAGCAGAGATTCCTTTAGAGATAATTGTCGATCTAGAGTTTTTACCGATGTGGATCATCTTGGTCCCTGTATCAGCATATTGGTGGTTATTCGTCACTGCAATTGAATAAAATTCGCCGATTGAGTTATCACCTTTCAAGATACATGATGGATATTTCCAAGTCACAGCTGAACCGGTTTCAACCTGAGTCCAAGAGATCTTGGCTCTGTTTTCACAAAGTCCTCTTTTCGTTACGAAGTTGAAAACACCTCCTTTTCCTTCTTCATTTCCTGGATACCAGTTTTGAACGGTAGAATATTTGATCTCAGCGTCATCCATTGCAATTAATTCCACAACAGCAGCGTGTAATTGATTTTCATCTCTTGATGGTGCTGTACAACCTTCCAAATATGAAACATAACTTCCAGCATCAGCAATCACCAAAGTTCTCTCGAACTGTCCGGTTCCTGACTGATTGATTCGGAAATAGGTTGATAATTCCATTGGACATTTTACACCTTTTGGAATGTAGCAGAAACTTCCGTCAGAGAAAACTGCGGAGTTAAGAGCTGCGTAGAAGTTATCGCCTCTCGGAACTACTTTTCCAAGATATTTTTTAACTAAATCTGGGTGATTCTTGATTGCTTCCGAAATGGAGCAGAAAATCACACCTTTCTCCAACAAAGTCGCTTGAAAAGTCGTTTTCACGGAAACAGAATCCATCACGATGTCAACTGCTACGTTTGAAAGTCTTTTTTGCTCTTCGATGTTGATTCCTAGTTTAGCAAAAGTTGCCAAAAGTTCTGGGTCAACTTCGTCAAGACTTGCCAATTCTGGTTTTACTGTCGGAGCAGCATAGTATCTTATCGCTTGGAAATCCGGTTTTTCATATTTGATGTTGGCCCAATCCGGTTCTGTCATTTTCTGCCAGATGCGGAAAGATTCCAAACGCCATTCCGTCATCCATTCTGGCTCTTCTTTCTTTGCAGAAATAGCGCGTACGATGTCTTCATTCAGTCCAGTCGGGAAATCATCATACTCGATATCGGTATAAAATCCCGCCTCATATTCTTTAGTTTTAAGGTCTTCCCTTAAATCGTCCTCTGTATATTTTGCCATTTAAATTAAATGATTAAAAAATTAAATGATTAAAAAATTAACGCCTTTTTATATTGTCGGTTCGTGATAGATAATCAATAAACTTCGACAATTGAATTGAAACAATTTTTGAATCATTAATTAAATCCTCTGTATCTTCTTCGTATAAGATTTGACAAAGATTCAACATATTTCTAACTTCTGCACAGCTACCTTTTGAATATTTCAAAAACCTGATAAACTGCGCGTTGTTATTATATTCGCTTCCCTCAGCAATATTATTTGATATTGAAAGGACTGCTCTTTTTAATTGATTATAAAGTTCAAATTCTCTCGTGAATTTCTCTTTGCTTAAAAGATTGTATATTTTCTTTGTAAGATTAATTGTTAATTCGTAAACCTCAAATTTTTCAAATTCTCTAGCCACACACTAATTTTTTAATCTTTTAATAAATAATCTTTTAATGATTAAAGACTGAAACTCTCTCCACAACCGCAAGTTCTTGCAGCATTAGGATTGTTAAAAATAAAACCTTTCCCGTTCAATCCACCTGAATATTCCAGGACTGTTCCTGCAAGATAAAGGATGGATTTTTTCTCAATAATGACTCTTACGCCGTTATCTTCGAAGATCGTGTCGGTTTCATTTTTTATATTGTCAAACTTTAAAACGTATTCTAGTCCGGAACAACCGCCACTTTTTACGCCTACTCTTATATAGTCAGTCTCAGGGTTGAAGCCTTCTTCGGTCATCAGCTGAGCCGCCTTAGATTTTGCCTGATCGCTTACTTGTATCATTGTTTTTATTTAGACTGATTTTAGTCTACAAAAGTACGAACTAATTTCCGCAATCTCAAATCGATGACATCTATTTTGATGATTTTCTAAGATGACCTCATAATGCTTTAGTCATGGAAAACAGTTTGTTAATGTTAAATTGTTGTCAAAAAATGAACAATTATTAATTCTGATAGTTCTAATAATTAACTTTGCTTGATTTTGTTAATCAAACAATCAGTTTTAGATTATGAAGAAACTACTCATTTTGATGGTTGTGTTTTCCTTTTTCGGAAAAGTCTTGAGCCAAACCGAAAGATATGTTTATCAAACCGAAGTGAATCCAGATACCATAAACCTTGTGAATATGAAAGTTGAGTACACGTTCTTGGACATCAAAGGAAATCAGTCTTTATTCATCAGTGAGAGCAAATTATTGAGAGACTCTCTGACCACAGTTCTCAGACAGCAAGGCATCACTGAAACCAAAAGGTCAAAAAAAGATAGATCAGAATTTCCAAAATTGCCAAACGGAAAATCTATCCAGCCCACATTCTTTGATTATTTCATTATAAAAAATAGGGATGACAAATCGGTGAATTTTGTTGAAAGCATTGGCTCGAAGCAGGTTTATTATCAGGAAGACCGGAAAATGAATTGGGAAATTTCATCTCAAGTTTCTGATTTTAATAATTTTAAAGTTCAAAAAGCAACAATGACTTTCGGCGGTAGAATGTGGACTGCTTGGTTTGCTCCGGAAATCAAAATCTCTGATGGACCTTACAAATTCCTCGGCCTTCCGGGATTAATTTTAAAATTAGAAGATGACAAAGGCGATTATAGATTCACCTTCGTTAAGAAAATTAATATTGAAAAAGCCTTTTCTGAGATCATAAAACCTGAAGCTAGAAAATCGACAAGGATCAATTTCCAAGGCGACAAAGCATCGGTAAGAATGGAAATGGTGAAGAACAAAGATCCGGAGATCAACTTCGACAGCTTCAACCGGATGAATCAAAGAAACGGCGGAATGAACGCTGGCTTCGGTGGACAACAAGGTATGAATGGAATGCCAAACGGCGATATTGGCGGACAACCAGATGTGCAAATGGGAAATCCACAAGGAAACACATCTGGAAATAATGGAAATGCGATGAACTTCGGTAATACAAATCCAATCGAACTAAGTAACAAATATTAACATGAAACTTTTAAAAATATTAAGCTTCTTTGCAATGCCTCTCGTGATGGCTCAGCAAAGCACACGCTTCGTTTATCAGGCAACATTGACACCTGACTCTACAAATGTTGAGAAAGAAACCGAATTGGCTTACCTCGATACAGACGGAAAAAAATCTGTTTTCTACGCAGAGAACTCGATGAAAAGAGATTCTGTAATGGAAAGAATGCGGGCGACAAAGAATTTTGACCGCAGTCAAATGGAAAATCTCAGAAGCAATCTGCAATTCACTGTTGAGAAAGATCTTACAAACCAGACTTTGATCTACAGATCAAGAATCGGAAGGGATAATTATTCTTATTCAGAAACGCCAGTTTTTGCTTGGAAAATCTTAGCAGAAACGGTGAAAATTGGTGATTACCAGACACAGAAAGCAGAAACCAACTTTGGTGGAAGAACTTGGTACGCTTGGTTTACGCAAGAAGTTCCTTTGCAAGATGGGCCGTATAAATTCGGTGGTTTACCTGGATTGATTATCAAAGTTCAGGATACAAAAGGCGATTATTCGTTTGATCTGATGCAGACCAAAAAAATCGCAGAGATCCAACAACCGAAGACGAGAGGTCAATACATTAATATTCCAAAATCGAAATATGCCGATCTGGAAAAGAAAATGCAAAAAGATCCAGGCAGTTTTTTCACAGCTCAGCGAAATACCGGCGGTGGAAGAGGACCTGCTGGCGGTGGCGGCAACAGACCAGGAATAGACCCGAAACAAATGCAGGAATTCCAAAAAAGAATGGAAGCAGAAATGAAAAGTAAAAACAATCCTATTGAATTAAAATAAAAAAAACCAGAAATTAATTTTTCCGGTTTTTTGTTTTATGATTTTCTGATTTCTTTCACTTCCTCAATTTTTTCTTTGAAATGATCCTCTTTCTGTGGATGCTTTTCAATCAAGGTTTCGTAGGCTTTGATGGCCTTTGAATAGAGTTTCTGTTCCACATACAGCTTTGCCAAAGTCTCTGTCATCAAGTGCGAAATGTCGTCTTTTTTCTCTTTCACCACGAAGTTGACCTCATCTTTTAGTTGAGAGATCTTAGGGTTTTTCTCTATGAATTGGTCGATGATCTTTTCTTTTACGACCATCGTTTTTTCGGGTGATTCTTCAGATTTTTGTCGGTCGATCTTCAGCCAGCTTTGCCAGGTATTGATGAAGGTTCCTACGTTGCTGTCGGGAATCTCTTCAGTTTTTGGTTTGTCGAGAATTGAAGGGATTTCCTTTTCCTTAATGATTTTAGGAGCTTCATTACCGAAAAACGAGACATTCATCACAGGTCTTTCGATTTCCTTGGTTTGGTTTTTTTCAACTTCGGTCGGCTTTTCTTCGATGACAATTTCCTCGGTTAGTTCAGGCTTTTCAATTTTGATCTCTTGCTTTGGCTTTTCAACTACCGTCGATCTACCAATCAAAGCGTCTGGCGTGTTTGCAGAGAATGACATTGGTTTCCAGGTAGAGATTGGTTGTTCTACAATTGCTTCTTTTTCAATGGCAATATTTTCAATTTCTTGATTTGAAGTCTCCATCACATTTTTCTCTGGTTTTGAAACTTCAAAAGTTTGAGTATTTTCAAAACTGATCTGGTCTTTTGTATTTTCCTCAGCAATTTGATTCACTGCTTGAATTTTGGTTTCCTCGATTTTTTCAGGTTCCGAAACTTCGAAAGATTGTGTGTTCTCAAAATTGATTTGATCTTCAACAACTTTCTCTTCGTTTTGATTTTCAATTACTGCTTCAGTTTTCTCAACTTCAACAGGTTTTGAAACTTCGAAAGATTGTGTTTCACCAAAACTGATCTGGCTATTGTCAATCTCTTCTTCATGGATTTCTGCAGCAATTGGCTCTTTACATTCAGTCTTTGAAACAGGTTTTTCTTGTACTGGACTTTCTTCTTTCCTGATTTCTTTTTTTGGTGGATTCAGATAATCCAAATGATTTTTCGGAACAGAGAATTTGACTTGAGGCAAAAACTCTTCGATTCCGTTGAAGCTTACGTTTCCAGAAGGATCTTCATCCTGCGCTTGGCTTTCGACAATAGTTTCAGAAACTTTTTCAATAGGCGTTTCTATCACTTCTTCTACATTCTTATGCTCGGAGATCGTTTCTTCAGATCTGTTATCATCATGAGCAATCATGCTTTCGTTGCTTTCCAGATCATCTTTTACGGTGATAATTCCAGATTCTTTAGTTGCTTCGATATCGATCTCCTTAGATTTTTCTTCGAGGAAATTCTCTTCGCCTTCATACAGTAAACGGTTCTTTTCGCCTTCTACAACTATGAATTCTGAGTTGTCTTGATTTTCGGATTTGATAATTCTGTCAATATCAAATTTGTTCAGAACAACAGAAACATCTTCCACTTCTTGCGGGCTAACATCGGTTTTTTCAATGATGTCTTCTGCAGTAGTTTTTTCGTTAGGAACTTGATTTTCAATAATTTGTTCCTGTGTTTGATGAGTTGGCGTTTCTTCTTTTTGAACAGTTTTCTGAGAATTAATAAACTGAAAAAGGATTTTTTTATCAGTTGTATAAGCGGCAGTTTTAGAAAGATTTTCCTTGTAATTTTCGGATTGATAAAGGTTGATCCCGTAAAGATAAAGTGCCCGAATACTTTGTGCGTAAGGCATTTTTTCTGACTCCGATTCCAAGATACTCAGATCGGATTCAGTTATTATTTTTGGATTCTTTATTAGTTCTAAAACTCTAGTATTCATATGTTTACCAGTTGGCGACAATGTCATTGTAAATTTTGTTGATGATCCTCTCGTTCACGATCTTCACTTGTGCGGTTTCTATCGTGTTGAGGTCCAGGTCACTGTTGAAAACGGCTTCGTCACTGTAAGTTCTATCAAAGCTCAGCGTAGGATCTTTGCTGTTTTCGTAATGGACCTTAATCGTAATGGTCAATTTATTTTGTAAAGCCTGTATTGTATTTCCCGTTGTGGTCGTGGTAGCTGCACCAACACTGGTGGGTGTGATGTTATAATCACTGATCTCACCTTCTATCAATAGGTCCGGATTTTCAACCGCGCCCTTCAACGTTGTTCTTTGGAGAAATCGGTTTTGTAAAGCTACTGTAAAATCCTGGCTCAGACTTGGTAGATTGTTAGCGGCATTGTTCGGGAATGTGTTAATCTTCACGGTTTTCATATCCTCACGAAGAGAGGATCCAGTGAAGCTGTAACACGAAGTCAAGAAACAAGAAACCAGTAAAAATATACAAGTTTTGAAAGTGTTAAATGAAAGATGATCTTTAAAGTTCGAAATCATTTTTTGATTCTTTTTTGCCTTTTTCTGAGTTTTTATTCCTCGAGATTATATTGTTTTATTTTTCTGTAAAGCGTTCTCTGAGAAATTCCCAATTCGTCTGCTGCCTTATTTCGTCTGCCTTTGTGTTTTTCCAACGCTTTGATGATCAGGTCTTTTTCGTTGTTTTGAAGCGATAGAGATTCCGGTCTGCTTTCCTCCAATTCGATATCCTCCACATCGTTATAGTGGTGGTCCTCATCCTCAGAAATAATGGTCGGATGATGGATCTGATTCTGATTGTTTTGATTATTCTCAAAATAAAGCAAAGAATTTGGGCTGGCAGATTGTTGTGTTTCAGGCGTGTAGATCCTATTAATAAGATTTTTTTCCTGAAGACTTAAGTCCGAGTTTCCTTTGTTTTTTATGAGTTCCGAAGTTAAGGATTTTAAATCATTAATGTCGTTCCTCATATCGAAGAGGATCTTGTACATGATATCTCGCTCCGATCCAAAATCTGCGGAAGTTGCGCTTCCAGTGGTTTTAGAGATCACGGCAGGCAGATTCGCATTCATCGGAATATACTCTGCCAGTTTTGTGGAATTCACTTCACGGTTTTGCTCCACAACAGTCATTTGTTCCACCAAATTTCTAAGCTGACGAACATTTCCTGGGAACGCATAATTTTCAAGGTAAGAAACCGCATCGTCCGTCAATTTCAATTCAGGCATTCTGTATTTCTCAGCAAAATCGATGGCGAACTTTCTGAATAACAAATGGATATCACCTTTTCTCTCACGAAGCGCCGGCATATCGATTTGAACGGTATTCAAACGATAATAGAGATCCTCACGAAAACGATTGTCGTTAATGGCTTTCATCATATTCACGTTGGTCGCCGCCACGATTCTCACATTCGTTTTTTGAACTTGGGAAGAACCGACTTTCATAAATTCGCCACTTTCAAGTACTCTTAGCAAACGAACCTGTGTCTGAAGTGGTAATTCTCCAACTTCATCAAGGAAAATCGTTCCGCCGTCAGCCACTTCAAAGTAACCTTTTCTGGTGGAAGTTGCACCTGTAAAAGCGCCTTTCTCATGACCAAAAAGTTCTGAATCAATAGTTCCTTCTGGGATTGCGCCACAGTTGACAACAATGTAGGGTTGGTGTTTTCTTCTGGATTCGCCGTGGATGATCTTTGGGATAAACTCTTTCCCAACGCCACTTTCTCCCATTACTAAAACCGAAATATCTGTAGGTGCCACCTGGATTGCCTTTTCCAAAGCGCGGTTAAGCGCCGGGAAATTTCCTATAATTCCGAAGCGTGCTTTTATGGATTGTAATTCTGCCATAGTTGATTTAATGTTTGAGATTTAAAATTCAATGGTTATGAACTATCAAACCGTTTCCCCCAAAAGTGTTCCCTGTGTATTGCCATGAACAAAAACAGACACAATGTCGCCCAGTTTCTGTCCTTCCAACTTATCAAAAACGCAAACGGCATTTTGAGAATTTCTGCCTTTCCATTGGTTTTGATTCTTTTTGGAAGTGCCTTCGATAAGGATTTCATGAATTCTACCGACGTAACCTTGCATTCTTTTTCGGGAAAGTTCGCCTTGCAAAGCGATTACTTCTGCGAGACGTCTTTGCTTCACATCTGCCGGAATATCATCTTCCAGTTTTTTGTGAGCTGGCGTTCCTGGTCGTGTAGAGTAGGAGAACATATAGCCGTAATCATACTCAACTTCACGCATCAAACTCATAGTTAATTGGTGATCTTCCTCGGTTTCTGTACAGAATCCAATGATCATATCTTGTGAGAATGAAATATCGGGAACAATTTCTTTTCCTTTTTTAATTAAATCCAAATATTCTTGACGCGTATGCTGCCGGTTCATCAATTGTAGAATCCTGTCGCTTCCACTTTGAACGGGAAGGTGAACATAATTACAAATATTGTCGTGCTTTGCAATCATCCTGAAAACCTGTTCTGTCATCTCATGTGGATTGGAAGTCGAGAATCTGATTCTCATATTTGGAACTGCAACTGCAACCATATCAAGCAACTGGGCAAAATTGATTGCCGTCAGTTTTTGCATTTCTGATGCTTTTGCAAAATCTTTTTTAGGACCGCCACCATACCAAAGGTAAGAATCAACGTTTTGCCCAAGAAGTGTGATTTCTTTGTATCCATTGTTCCAAAGACTTTGACATTCCTCGATGATTGAGTGCGGGTCACGACTTCTCTCACGTCCTCGCGTAAATGGAACCACGCAGAAAGTACACATATTATCACAACCTCTTGTAATTGTTACAAAAGCAGTGACGCCATTTCCACCCAAACGAACAGGGTTGATATCGGCGTAAGTTTCTTCTTTTGAAAGGATTACGTTGATGGCATCTCTACCATCATCGGTTTCTTTTAATAAGTTTGGAAGATCTCTGTAAGCATCGGGGCCAACTACCAGGTCCACGAGTTGTTCCTCGTCTAAGAATTTGGTTTTCAATCGCTCCGCCATACAACCAAGAACGCCAACGGTCATATTTGGCTTTTCCTTTTTGAGGTGTTTGAACTGAGCGAGACGCATTCTCACGGTTTGCTCTGCTTTTTCACGGATGGAACAAGTATTCAATAAGATCAGATCGGCTTCTTCCACTTTCAAGGTCGTGTTGTAGCCTTGTTCATTGAGGATGGATGCAACAATCTCAGAATCAGAGAAGTTCATCTGACAGCCGTAGCTTTCCAAGAACAGTTTTTTACCGTTTCCTGGTTTTTCCGCAATCGCAAATGCTTCGCCTTGTTTGGTTTCGTCTATATATTTTTCCTGCACTTTTGTAAGAAATTAGATTTTAGAAATTAGATTTTAGACTAATTCTAAAAGTTTAAATTAATTTGCAAAGATACAAAATATTGTGACAGAATGGCAGGGATTTATTTTATAGAAAAACTTAGTGAAAACTACATTTGTTGTTGAATCGACTTAAAATGAATATTTTTAAATACTATTTTTCAAAATTTATAACAATATCCTTTCAAAAAGCAAGCTACTATCTTTCATTGAATTTTACAGAGAATATGATAGGAAACGCAATTCTTTGTTTTATAGGGATTCCGGAATATAAGGCAGGCTTCCATTTTTTCTTCATTCTTTTTAAAGTCCGAAAAAAATCTTTGTTGAAGTCTTTGTTGTCTATCGCAGGATAAATTCTGGCATTGATCATCTCCCCTGACTCATTGACGTAGAATTCTATATTGATATTTCCATTAATGTGATAATCAAAAAACAGAGACATAAAATGATCGTGAAATGCTTCATGAAATTTTTCCATTCCGTCAGAATATTCAGCTTTTGTGACGGAGCTATAAGCATTGTAATTTTCCTTATAATTGCTCATCAGATCTTTTGGATAAAAAACAAAATCTGTAATCGCTCCCAACTTTCCACCTTTTACTTCTGCTGGATTCCAATTTTTGAGACCTTTCAAAACCGCCATAGAAAGATTATAAGCACATTTATTTTTGGAAATATTAAGCGTGTCACTGTCTTTTACAGATTTCACTTGACCTTGGGAAGTTACTAGTATTCTTGAAACGTAGATCTCTGCGGCATCGCATTCTTTCGCATTCTCTTTGATCAAAAAATCGTGCGCTTCTTTGTAAAAATTGGAGATGCCATCTTTGTAGAAAGCTTGTCCTTTGGGATATTCATCTAAAATCTGGGAAAAGGCAAAGACTGGAAAAAGCAATAGAAGACAAAGGTTTTTTTTCATTTTAAATTAAGATAGGTTCATTAGTTATTAATTCTGTCAAATATATAAATTGTAATTATGTAAAAAGAAATTTTGATTATTAATATTTAAAGTCATTTATGTTATGGTGAATATAAAATTCCATAATAACTTTATTATTCAAAATCCACAAAATGTGAATGCAAAATGTGAATACAAAATTATTGTTTGTGATACCATTAGTTATGCATTGGAAAAAAATACAGAATGGCTTATCCTCTAATACCTAAGATATTTTTAAAATATTGACAGATAAGATCTATTTCTATCCTATTTTGATTTTGTAAATTTGAATTTAATTTAATTTTAAGATGAAAATTACACTCAATAGAATCAACGACGATTTCCTTTTCGAATGTTCCAATGAACAGGGAAATTCTATTTTATTAGACAATACGACTTTACCAGGCGCAAAAGGTGTTTCACCGATGCAGTCACTTTTGATGGCAGTTGCGGGTTGCAGCGGAATAGATGTCGTTTCAATCCTAAAAAAACAACGCCAAACCATCACCGATTTCAAAGCAGAAGTGGAAGGCGAAAGAGTCCAAGTGGATGAAGCAAAACCTTTCAAATCCATCAAAGTAAAATTCTTCCTCGAAGGCGAAATCGACCCGAAGAAAGCGAAGAAAGCCGGAGAATTATCGTTTGAAAAATATTGTTCGGTTTCCAAAACATTGGAACCAAATGTGGAAATCACTTACGAAGTCCATGTCAATGGAAATATTGTAGATTAATAAAACAAAACCTTCTCAAAATCGAGAAGGTTTCTTTTTATAATTTTATCTGTTCGTCAACCTCGGCTGAATCAATTTCGCTACCGTAGAAGTCCATCCGGTTTGATGGGAAGCACCAACGCCTCGTCCATTGTCTCCGTGGAAATATTCGAAGAACATAATGTAATCCTTGAAATGCGGGTCATTGTTGAATTTATCAACGCCACCGTTGAACGCTCTGTTTCCGTTTTCATCTTTCAGGAAAATACCACAAAGTCTGTCGCTGATGTCTTTGGAAACTTCTTCCAGATTCTTTTGGACGCCACTTCCTTTCGGATATTCAATTGTCAATGCGTCGCCGAAAAAGAAATGGAACCGTTGTAAACTCTCGACAATCAGGAAGTTAATTGGAAACCAAATTGGTCCGCGCCAGTTGCTGTTCCCGCCGAACATTCGGCTGTCACTTTCTGCAGGCGTGTAATAAACCACGTGTTCCTGGTCGTGAACGGTAAATCGGAACGGATTTTCTTCATAAACTTTGGACATCGCACGGATTCCGTAATCGCTTAGAAATTCGGATTCGTCTACCAATCTTGTCAAAACTTTGGTCAGTCTGGTTTTTCTTAAGATACTCAAAAGGTGTTTGTTTCCTTCGCCTTCCACATACCATTGGGAAACGAGTTTTGTGAGGTCTTGTTTGTTTTTAAGAATCCATTCCATTCGTTTTTTGAACTGTGGCAATTTCTCCAACATACTGTGTTCCACAACTTCTACCGCAAACATCGGAATCAATCCAACAATGCTTCGAAGTTTCAAATTCACACTGTCTCCGTTAGATAATTGGAGCAAATCATAGAAAAATCCATCTTCTTCATTCCAAAGTCCTTGTTTTCCGTCACCGATATTTTCCATCGCTTCTGCGATATAAAGATAATGCTCAAAAAACTTAATCGCCATATCTTCATAAACCGGATTGTGGATTGCCAATTCCATAGAAATACGCATCATATTCAGCGCGTACATCGCCATCCAGCTGGTTCCGTCGGCTTGCTCCAGATGTTCACCTTCATTGAATTCCATATTCCGGTCAAAGGCTCCAATATTATCAAGACCCAGGAATCCGCCTCCGAAAAGGTTGTTTCCGTTGTAATCTTTTCGGTTGACCCACCAGGTGAAATTCAATAATAATTTTTGAAAAACCCTTTCCAGAAAAGCCAAATCCGGCTTCCCATTATTTTTTTCATCAATTTTAAATACCCTGAAAGTTGCCCACGCGTGCACAGGCGGATTCACATCATCGAAGTTCCATTCGTAGGCTGGCATCTGTCCGTTCGGGTGCATATACCATTCTTTGGTCAGTGTAATCAGTTGGTCTTTAGCGAATTCCGAATCAATCACACAAAAACTCACGCAATGAAACGCCAAATCCCAAGTCGCATACCAAGGATATTCCCATTTGTCCGGCATCGAGATGATGTCCTTGTTGTGAAGATGTTCCCAATCGCTGTTTCGGACGTAGCCTTTTCTTTGAATCGGGAAATTCGGGTCGCCTTTAAGCCATTTTCCAACATTGTAATGATAGAACTGTTTGTTCCAAAGCAAACCTGCAAAAGCCTGTCTTTGAACGTTTCTTTCGTCTTCGTTTTCAATATCTTTTTGGATATTCGCATAGAAATTATCCGAATCCTGCTTTCTGTGATTGATGATTTCATCAAAATCCCAAAACGCATCCTCCATAATGTGCGGAGACAATCGGAATTCGAAAACCTTGTTGCTGTGCGCTTCCACGATTTCTTCGCAATGCAAAGACGCTTTGGTTCCGGTTTTCTTAGGATTAATCGTATCTAATCCTTTCGTAATGTATTGATTGATTCCATCTTTGAAAAATCCTTCAGTCTTAGGAAGATTGAAAAGTCGTGCTCTGTTTGTTTCATTTTCACAAAACAAAGCGTCCACATTTCTGTTTCTGGAATATAATTTCTTGATGCTCAGACTATCGTGATGAATATCAATCTCGCCTTGCTTGGAAAAACCAAGATTCGCTTTATAATCATTGTAACCCCAAACCCAATTATTCCTATACCAAACTGTTGGCAAAACCACGATTGGCGCTGCTTTGTCGCTTCTGTTATGAACATCAATTCTGATTAAAAAATCATCCTCACCAGCCTTTGCATACTCAATGAAAATATCGAAATATTCGTCGTTATCGAAGATCCCTGTGTCAATGATTTCATATTCCATCTCATTTTTGGAACGCTGACCATTCACGTTGATGAGTTCCTCGTACGGAAATTCATTGATCGGATATTTGTAAACCATCTTCATATAGCTGTGAGACGGCGTATTGTCCAAATAATAAAAAATCTCCTTTATATCTTCCCCGTGATTTCCCTGATGATTGCTCAGTCCGAAAAAACGTTCTTTTATTCTAATATCTTTTTTGTTCCAAAAGGAGAATGCAAAACACATCTGTTGCTTCTCATCCGAGATGCCTGCGATGCCTTCCTCGGCCCATCTGTAGGACCAGGCTTCAGCCGTGTCGTGACCTGTAAATCCCCACGCATCCCCGTTTGTACTGTAATCTTCCCGCACATTTCCCCATTGGCGATGGCTCACATAAGGTCCCCATTTCTTCCAACGCGGATTCCTCAATTTTTCTTCCTCGTTCATATGTTTCTAATTATTTTAAAGAATAATTATTCGTTTTAATTTAGGAGCATCACGTTTCGATTTCTGTTCCACGTTTCCAACCCGCTGGCCACTATATCTTTTTTTGCTTCGACGATTGTTCATCCAAAGAAAACTTTCTCAAAAGAGAAAAAAGGATGCCGTTCCCATCGGGGCTAAATTCACGCTTCTCCCTTCTCCGACGATATAAATCATAATTGATAAATGATTCAAATTTTTGCTCAGCCAAAATCTCGATTTTTCAAAGTATAACAAATCAAGATTAACCCAAATTTCTATCCGCTTAAAATCGATTCATCGAAACTTTGCTCCCTTAAAAAATTCCTTCGCCCTTACAAAATCTTTGTGTTTAAAAATTCCACAATAGAACAGCGAATCAATCATTTATCACTTATCATTTATAATCTATCACCCATTGTCCGCAAAACTCTCCAGCGTCGTCATTCCGCCATCCACATAAATACTTGCTCCCGTAATGTAATCCGAATAATCACTCGCCAAAAATACGGCTAAATTTCCAATGTCTTCCGGTTGCCCGATTCTGTCGTACGGAATCAGTGTCATCAGCGCATCAAGCGATTCTTTGTTGTCCCAAGCCGATTTGTTGATTGGCGTTTGGATGGCGCCCGGACAAATGTTATTCACTCTGATTTTTTGCTTTCCATATTCCTGAGCCAAAGTTTGCATCAGCATTCTCAAAGCGCCTTTACTAGAAGCATAATTCGCGTGTCCCGCCCACGGAATCGTCTCGTGAACACTGCTGATATTGATGATTTTCCCCAAAGCTTTCGATTTCTCATTCATTCCGCGTTTCAGAAATTCTCTGATGGCTTCTCTCGAACAAAGAAATTGTCCCGTCAAATTCACATCAATTACTTTTTGCCATTGCGCCAAAGTCATATCGATAAAAGCCGCATCTTGTTGCAAACCAGCATTATTTATAAGAATATCTACAGTTCCATATTTTTCAATCGTGGTTTTGAACATTTCCTGAACCTGGTCTTCCTTGCTCACATCACATTGAATAATAAAACCTACGCCTCCACTTTCCCCAATGGTTTTCAAAGTTTCCTCCGCTTCCGTACGTGAATGTTCAGATGAATGATTAACTATAGTGATTGCGCCGGATTTTGCCAAACTAATAGCAATTCCTTTCCCGATTCCACTGCTGGACCCTGTTACGATAGCGACTTGTTTATTCAGATTGATTTCCATAATTTATTTGTAAAAAGAAATTTCAAGTACAAATACTATACGCAAGTTCCTAGAAAATTTATTATTAACAAATAATTATTTTAGAAATTTCAAGCGAAATTTGGAAAAAGTGAATTTTGTGAAGTATATTTGCAGTCAGAATTGTTCATTTACATATTGAAAATGTTATCGAGAAAGGTGGAGAGATTAGACTCTGTGAAACCTTGGCAACCCTTCGGAAACGAAGAAGGTGCTAAATTCTATCCGCATAGACGGAAAAGATAACCAAACATTTATTCTACATTTCCCCGTAGCATTTTCAATTTTTATCATATAATAAAATTGGAAAATAAGTTACAACATCTTCAGACATTACATTTCACGACACAAGCCGGAAAGGTTTATGATATTCCATTAAGCTATCAGCTTTTTGGAAAAGAACTGTATTCGGCTCCAATCATTCTGATAAACCACGCGCTTACAGGAAACTCCGATGTCGCAGGAGAAAACGGCTGGTGGAAAACCTTGGTCGGAAACGGAAAAGTGATTGACACAAAACGATTTACTGTAATTTGTTTCAACATTCCAGGAAATGGCTTCGACGGCTATTTCATTGATGATTACGAAAACTTTATAGTTCAGGACATCGCCAAAATTTTCATCGAAGGTATAAAGCTTCTGAAAATTCAAAAACTTTTCGCTTTGGTTGGCGGTTCTGTTGGCGGTTCTATCGGTTGGGAAATGCTCGCTTTGGAAAATGATTTGGCAGAAAGATTCATACCCATTGCAACAGATTTCAAAACTTCGGATTGGTTACATTCTCAATGTCTGGTTCAGAAATATCTTTTAGAATCGGATGAAAAACCATTGGAAAAAGCCAGAGTTCACGCAATGTTGTGCTACAGAACACCGGAATCTCTCAACTCAAGATTCAAGAGAGAAACAGATTCTGAAAAGCATATTTTAAAGTCCCACGACTGGCTCAATTTCCACGGAAACCGATTGAACGAAAGATTTAGTTTAAAAGCTTACAAGCTGGTAAATCATCTTCTAATGAACATCAACGGAAAGGAAAACGAACTGGAAAATATCAATGCAGAAATCCATTTGGTGTCCGTCGATTCAGATCTCTTTTATCCGGCTTTTGAGATTAAAAACACTTACGATTTTTTAAAACATAAAAACAAAAATGTTCAGTACCACGAGATCAAATCCATCCACGGACACGACGCTTTCCTGATGGAATACGAGCAACTGAACACCATTTTAACACCTTTATTTTTGAACTGATGACAGACAAGAACGCAATTAATATTTATAGAAACAAAGCTTTGGTCAACTTCGAAGGAAAAAATTTCCTCGGACAAATCGGCGTGGATTCACGCATTTTCCAAGCTTTAAATGGAGGTGGAATCAGCGTTGGCGTCATTTCCCAGCAAGCGATAGAAAATGGAATATCTGTTCTTGTCGACGAAGTTGATGCAGAAGATGCGGTTAAATTCCTGAAAAAAGAATTCGAACAGGAAACAAAGGAAGGTCACGTTAATAATATTTATAGTATTGATAGTCTTAGTGTTATCGGTTTTGTTTCAGATAATTACAATAAGATTTTATCAGAACTTCAGCGCAACAAGATTTTCCCTTTATTATTAAGTCAAATCGCGTCTGCTGGAAGAGTAAACATCGTTGTGACCGAAAATCAAACCGAAATCACAAAAAACATCATCGAAACAGAAATCTACGGAAAACCCAAAACCGTTCATCTCGCTTTGATTGGTCACGGAAATGTCGGTGGAACTTTGGTAGAGCAAATTTTAGATTCAGCTTATGACATTCTAAAAAGAAAAAGAGTTGATTTGAAAATCGTTGCAATTGCGAATTCTAAAAAAATAGCTTTCAACCAAGCCGGTTTTGGTAGTGACTGGAGACAGAAAATCAAATTTTCCCAAACAGAATCCAGTGTAGAAAAATTAGTTGAGTTTGCAAAAGAACATCATTTGGAAAACCTTGTAATGGTCGATAACACAGCAAGCAAAGATTTTGTAAAACATTATCCAACCTTCGTTGAGAATGGTTTTGATGTCGTAGGCTCCAACAAAATTTACAACACCTTACCAATATCAGAATACCGCGATTTCAGAAAATTATTAGAAAAAAATAAAAAGAAATATCTTTATGAAACCAATGTTGGTGCAGGTTTACCTTTGATTGACACCATTAAGCTTCTCCATCTTTCAGGCGAAAATATCACCAGAATCAAAGGCGTTTTTTCAGGAACTCTGAGTTATGTTTTCAATAATTTCTCTCTTCGAAACGACAAATATTCCGTCATCATCCAAGAAGCGATGGAAAAAGGTTTTACAGAACCAGACCCACGAGAAGATTTATCAGGAAATGATGTCGCAAGAAAATTGTTGATTCTGGCAAGAGAATTAGATTTGATCAATGAATTTCAAGATATTAATATTCAAAATCTCGTTCCATCAAACCTTTTGGACATTGATAAAAACGAATTCATTTCAAGATTGGAAGAATTAGATTCAGAATATAAAAACATCAAAGAAAATCAGAAACCAGACCACGTTTTACGTTACGTCGGCGATTTGCACGGAAACCTTCAGGAAGAAAAAGGAGAATTGGATGTGAAATTAATTTCTGTTCCAGCAAACTCCGCACTCGGACAACTGAAAGGTTCAGATTCCATCTTCGAAATTTACACAGAAAGTTATGGCGAAAATCCAATCGTCATTATGGGCGCAGGAGCCGGAGCAAAAGTAACTGCCCGAGGCGTTTTCGGAGATATTTTAAGATTGAGCGAAACAAAATAAATTCTAATGTACCAATCTACCAATGTAAAGAATGTAACAATGACATTGGTAAATTGCTAAACTGATACATTGTTACATTACTTTATGGAAAATTTCGAAACATTAGCCATCAGAACGCAAACCGAAAGAACTCAGTTTGACGAGCATTCCACGCCTTTGTACCTCACTTCGAGCTTCGTTTTCGAAGATGCGGAAGATATGCGTGCGAGTTTTGCGGAAGAAAAAGACAAAAATCTTTATAGCCGTTTCAGCAACCCAAACGTTACAGAATTCGTAGACAAAATCACGAAAATGGAAGGCGCAGAATCTGGTTATGCTTTTGCTACAGGAATGGCAGCAATTTATTCCACATTTGCGACGTTGCTCAACGCAGGCGACCACATCGTGAGCTGTCAGTCGGTTTTCGGTTCTACGCACACATTATTTACGAAATATTTCCCAAAATGGAATATCGAAACCACTTACTTCAAAGCAGAAGACGCTGAGAATATTGAAAATTACATTCAACCAAATACAAAAATCCTGTACTTGGAAACGCCAACAAATCCGGCAATCGAAATCTTAGATTTAGAATTCTTTGGTCAAATTGCGAAGAAGCATAATTTGATTTTCGTTGTAGATAATTGTTTTGCAACGCCTTATTTGCAGCACCCAATTAAATACGGTGCAGATATTGTCGTTCATTCCGCAACAAAACTCATTGACGGTCAAGGTCGTGTTCTTGGTGGTGTTGCCGTCGGAAAAGCAGATTTGATTCGCGAGATTTACCTTTTCGCAAGAAACACAGGTCCTGCGATGTCGCCGTTCAACGCGTGGGTTTTGAGCAAGAGTCTAGAAACTTTGGCGATTCGTGTTGAGAAACATTGCGAAAATGCGCTCAAAGTGGCTGAGTTTCTGGAAAATCACCCAAATGTAGAATTGGTAAAATACCCATTCCTGAAATCTCATCCAAGCTACGAAATCGCCAAAAAACAAATGAAATTAGGTGGAAACATCGTCGCCTTCGAAGTCAAAAACGGCATCGAGGGCGGTCGCAATTTCCTCAACAGAATCAAGATGTGTTCACTATCCGCAAACTTGGGCGACACAAGAACGATTGTAACACATCCCGCTTCCACAACGCATTCCAAGCTTTCCGATGACGAGCGAAACGAGGTCGGAATCACCGCCGGATTGGTGCGTTGCTCGGTAGGATTGGAAAATATAGATGACATTATCAACGATTTGAAACAGGCTTTAGACTAGCGGAAAAAATATTTGGAGCAACAAGTTTTTCAGCTTCGAATCACGATTCCAACCCGCTGTCCACTATATCTTTTTTGTTTTTACAACATTTGTCATTCTGAGCTTGTCGAAGAATCCAAAAACAAAAAAGGATGCCGCTCCCATCGGGGCTATGTTGAGGTTTCCTCTTCCAATCGACGATAAAAAATTATAGGCAGAACGAATCCGAAGGATTTAATATCAGTAGCCGTAGGTGAAACCTGTGGTGAAAAAGAACAAAGAAATTCAGAACCCGACAGGGTTCAATATCAATAACCGTTGGTAAAAAACCTATGGAAAAAATGAAAAATTCAGAACAATTATATAAAGCCATTTCCGAACGCATCCTAATTTTGGACGGCGCAATGGGAACAATGATCCAGCGCTACAATTTCTCGGAAGAAGATTATCGTGGTGAGCGCTTCAAAGACTGGGAATCTTCACTCAAAGGAAACAATGATCTGCTGTCTCTGACACAGCCAGAAGCAATAGAAGAGATTCACAAAAAATACCTGGAAGCCGGCGCAGACATTCTGGAAACCAATACATTTTCTGGAACCACGATTGCGATGGCCGATTACCATATGGAAGATTTGGTGTACGAACTCAATTATGAGTCGGCCAAAATTGCAAGAAAAGTCTGCGACGAATTCACAGTTCAAAATCCGAACAAACCAAGATTTGTCGCAGGTTCAATTGGACCAACCAACAGAACGGCGAGTCTTAGTCCAGACGTGAATGACCCAGGTTATCGCGCAATCACTTTTGACGAACTGAGAATTGCGTACAAACAACAGGCAGAAGCTCTGCTGGACGGTGGTTCCGATATTCTTTTAGTAGAAACCATCTTCGATACACTGAATGCAAAAGCAGCACTTTTCGCCATCGACCAAATTCAGGAAGAAAGAAAAATCGAAATTCCAATTATGGTTTCCGGAACCATTACCGATGCTTCCGGAAGAACTTTGAGCGGACAGACTGCGGAAGCTTTTCTGATTTCTGTTTCTCACCTTAACTTGTTGAGTGTCGGATTCAATTGTGCTTTGGGCGCAAAACAACTGACGCCTTATTTGGAAGCGATTTCTTCCCAATCCGAATTCGGGATCTCGGCTTATCCAAATGCCGGCTTACCGAACGCTTTTGGACAGTATGATGAAACTGCAAGTCAAATGGCCGAGCAAGTTCAGGAATATTTGGAAAAAGGACTTATTAATATCATCGGTGGTTGTTGTGGAACAACGCCTGAACATATCAAAGAGATTGCTGATTTGGCAAACAACTACGAACCGAGAAGAATCAATGTAACAATATAACAATGTATCGATTTACCAATAAGTGACGAGCTCAGGATTGTTACATTGGTAGATTATTACATTGGTAAATTAACTTATGAAATACTTAAAATTATCAGGTCTAGAACCTCTAATTATAACCCCAGAATCCAACTTCATCAATGTTGGGGAAAGAACCAATGTGGCCGGTTCCAAAAAATTCCTCCGATTAATTAAGGAAGAAAAATTCTCCGAAGCTTTGGATATTGCCCGTCATCAGGTAGATGGAGGCGCACAAATCCTGGATGTCAATTTCGATGACGGATTGATTGACGGTAAAGCATCGATGATAAAATTCCTGAACTTAATTGCTTCAGAACCCGACATTTCCAGAATTCCAATTATGATTGATTCCTCAAAATGGGAAATATTGGAAGCTGGATTACAAGTTGTTCAAGGAAAAGCTGTGGTTAATTCCATTAGTTTAAAAGAAGGCGAAGAAGAGTTCATTCATCACGCAAAAGCAATCAAGCGTTACGGCGCTGCTGTGATTGTAATGGCTTTTGATGAGGTTGGACAAGCTGATAATTTTGAAAGAAGACTGGAAATTACCAAACGTTCTTATGATATTTTGGTCAATCAACTGGACTTTCCTGCAGAAGATATTATCTTCGATTTAAATATTTTCCCGGTCGCAACGGGAATGGAAGAACACCGCAGAAACGCCATTGATTTTATCGAAGCGACGCGCTGGGTTCGTACCAATCTTCCTTATGCATCCGTGAGTGGAGGCGTTTCCAACGTTTCATTTTCTTTCAGGGGAAACGATTCTGTTCGTGAGGCAATGCACTCAGTTTTCCTTTACCACGCTATAAAAGCGGGAATGAATATGGGAATCGTGAATCCGACGATGTTGGAAGTTTATGACGAAATCCCAAAAGAACTTTTAGAACTGGTCGAGGACGTGATGCTCGACAGAAAAGATGATGCAACCGAAAGATTATTAGACTATTCCGAACGAGTAAAATCTACCAAAAAAGAAAAAGCCGAAGATTTGGCCTGGCGAGAAATGCCCTTGCAGGAAAGAATCACGCATTCTTTGGTGAAAGGACTTGACCGTTTTATCGAGGAAGATACAGAAGAAGCAAGATTGCAGTCGGAAAAACCACTTCACGTCATCGAAGTTAATTTGATGACCGGAATGGGCGTTGTAGGTGACCTTTTCGGAAGTGGAAAAATGTTTTTGCCTCAGGTGGTGAAATCAGCGAGAGTAATGAAAAAAGCAGTGGCTTATCTTCAGCCTTTCATCGAAGCTGAAAAAGATGGAACGAGACCTGCGAATGGAAAAATATTGATGGCAACCGTGAAAGGCGACGTTCACGATATCGGAAAAAATATAGTGAGTGTAGTTTTGGGTTGTAATAATTATGAAATTGTTGACCTCGGTGTAATGGTTCCGGCGGATAAAATTATTCAAACTGCGATTGACGAAAAAGTAGACATCATCGGTCTTAGCGGATTGATCACACCAAGTTTGGACGAAATGGTTCACTTAGCTTCGGAATTGGAAAGACGAAATCTTAGTTTCCCATTATTAATTGGTGGCGCAACAACTTCCAAAGCCCACACGGCTGTTAAAATCGCTCCGAAATATGCGAATACAGTTGTTCACGTGAATGATGCTTCCAGAGCTGTTGGTGTGGTAAGTTCTCTTTTGAACAAGGATAAATCCAGCGTTTATTCTTTGGAATTGAAAAAAGATTACGACGATTTCCGTGAGAAATTCCTGAACAGACAAGTTGATAAAGAATACGTTACGATTGATGAAGCCAGAAAACAGAAATTCAAAATCGATTGGGAAAATGAAGAGATTCATAAGCCAAATAAACTTGGAATTACTGTAATTGAAGACCAAGATTTGGATGAATTAGTTGAATTTATTGACTGGTCGCCGTTTTTCAGAAGTTGGCAATTGTTTGGGAAATTCCCTGATATTTTGACGGATAATGTGGTTGGCGAGCAAGCGACGATTTTGTTCAATGAAGCCAAAGCAATGCTCAAGAAAATCCTTCAAGAAAAGAGTTTTAAAGCCAAAGGTATTTTCGGGATTTTCCCTGCAAATGCGACGGAGCGAGATGATATTTTAGTTTATGATGATAATCAAAATGTGATTTCAACTTTCAGAACTTTACGTCAGCAGCATAAAAAATCGGAAGGAAAAGAATATTTCGCTTTGTCAGATTTTATTGCGCCTGAAAATTCAGCAAAGCAAGATTATATCGGTGTTTTCTGTGTTTGTACAGGTTTTGGTGCGGATGAATTGGCGAAGGAATACGAAGATAAAATGGACGATTACAATGCGATTATGGTCAAAGCTTTGGCAGACCGTTTTGCAGAAGCGTTCGCAGAATATCTTCACAAAAAAGTCAGAACCGAATATTGGGGTTACTCAGAAAATGAAACTTTGACCAATGATGATTTGATTAAAGAAAAATATCTGGGAATTCGTCCCGCTCCAGGTTATCCAGCTTGTCCCGACCATTTGGATAAGTTGACCATTTGGGATTTGCTTAAAGTTGACGAGAAAATTGGAGTGACTTTAACAGAAAGTTTGGCGATGTGGCCAACCGCTGCTGTGTCAGGGTATTATTTCGGTAATGAAAAATCAAAATATTTCGGTGTTGGAAAAATCGATGAAGACCAATTGAAGGATTATGCGGAAAGAAAAGATGTCGATTTGGAATATGCTAGAAAATGGCTGAGCCCGAATTTGGCTGATTAATTCTATAAATTATTTTTTTAAAACTATTAAATGAAAATTACTGACCATATAAAAAACGCCAACGGAAAAACGCTTTTCTCTTTCGAGATTGTCCCGCCACAAAAAGGCGTTGGAATCGCAGATTTATATAAAAATATTGACCCTTTGATGGAGTTCAATCCACCTTTTATAGATGTAACTACTTCTCGCGAAGAGTATATTTTTCTTGAAAGAGGAAACGGTTTGATGGAGCGAAAAATCACGAGGATGCGTCCCGGAACTTTGGGAATTTGTTCAGCGATTCAAAATAAATACAACGTAGATACAGTTCCACACGTCCTTTGCGGAGGCTTTACAAAAGAAGAAACCGAATATCTTTTAGTGGACTGTATGTATTTGGGGATCAATAACATTGTTGCTTTAAGAGGCGATGCAATGAAAGGCGAAAAATATTTTGAACAGTCAAAAGGTGGTCACAAATATGCTTCGGATTTGGTGAAACAAATTCACGATTTGGGAACCGGAAAATACCTTCACGAGGAAATTGTATCAGATGATAATAGCAGTTTCTGCATTGGTGTGGCTGGTTATCCTGAAAAACATATCGAGGCACCTTCTATGAATTATGACCTTCAAATGTTGAAGAAAAAAGTGGAAGCAGGCGCAGATTATATCGTCACTCAAATGTTTTTCGATAATCAAAAATTCTTTGATTTTGTGAAACAAGCCAGAGAAATCGGGATAGATGTTCCAATCATTCCAGGCATCAAACCAATTGCCACCAAAGGGCATTTGCAAATGTTACCGCAGGTTTTTAAAATTGATTTACCAGAAAATCTGATTTCGGAAGTTTTAAAGTGTAAAACCAATAGCGATGTTCGTGAAGTTGGGATAGAGTGGGCCATCAATCAATGTAAAGAATTGTTAGATTTTGGAATTCCGGTTCTGCATTTTTACTCTATGGGGAAAAGTGATAATATTTTGAAAATCGGGAGAGAGGTTTTTTAAGACAGAAAGGGATGTAGTTTGCATCTCTTTTTTTAATTTTACGATTCAAGATTACATATGAAATTATCAGGTCCTTTTAAACAAATAGTTACGCTCAGCAATCTTCCATTAAAAGGAAAATTAAATGACGAACAATTAGAAATCATTAATGATGGCGGAATATTAACCGAGAACGGAATTATTCTCGAGGTTGAAAAGTTTGAAGTTTTAAAACAAAAATTTGCAGATTCTGAAATTGATTTGATCGAAAATGAACAAATTGCAATTCCCGCTTTTATAGATGCACACACGCATATCTGTTTCGGAGGAAATCGCGCCAATGATTTTGCGATGAGAAATGCCGGGAAAACTTATCTCGAAATTGCAGAATCTGGCGGCGGAATCTGGAGTTCTGTACAGCATACACGAAAAGCTTCGGAAGATGATTTGATTGATGGAATTCTGAAGCGCATCAATATTTTATTAAATCAAGGCATCACAACGATCGAGATTAAAAGTGGTTACGGATTAAACGTTGACGAGGAACTCAAAATGCTCCGAGCCATCAAAAAAGCTCAGACAAAAACCGAAGTCAACTTGATTCCGACTTGTCTTTCAGCACACTTGAAACCAAGAGATTTTGAAGGTTCATCCGAGGATTATCTCAATTACATCATTGATGAGATCTTACCAAAAGTAAAAGAAGAAAACCTTTCCAATCGGGTTGATATTTTTATTGAGAAATCGGCTTTTCAGCCGGAAGAAAGCAAGGCGTTTTTACTGAAAGCTAAAGAACTAGGTTTCCAAATCACCGTCCACGCCGACCAATTTACGGCTGGAAGTTCAAGAGTTGCGGTGGAAGTTGGTGCCAAATCTGCCGACCATTTGGAAGCTACAATTGATGAAGACATTGAGTTTCTTGCAAATTCTAATACTGTTGCCATTGCTTTGCCAGGCGCAAGTTTAGGTTTGGGCGAACCGTTTTCTCCAGCCAGAAAAATCCTTGACAAAGGTGGAATTCTTGCCATCGCAACAGACTGGAATCCAGGTTCTGCGCCGATGGGAAATCTCATAACTCAAGCGTCAATCCTCGCAACTTGCCAAAAATTAACAACAGCCGAGGTTTTGTCAGCAATCACTTTCCGCGCCGCTTACGCTTTGGATTTAGAAGACAGAGGAATTTTAGCGAAAGGTAAAAAAGCAGATTTCATCACTTACGAAACAGATAATTTTCAAAATATTCTTTACAATCAAGGGAGTTTAAAACCTTCAAAAGTTTACATCAACGGAAAATCGATTTTATGATAAAAGAAAGAGACAGTCTAATTTTTGACCTGGACGGAACGCTTTGGGATGCGTCGGAGACCGTTGTCAGAGCTTTTAATGATAGTATCAAAGAAATTGGTTTTGAGATCAATCTAAGTTCTTTGGAAATCAGAAATTTTTCTGGAATGAAGATGGACGATATTTTTGCTCAGCATTTCAATTTTATTCCAAAAGAAAAACTTCAGGATTTTGAAGATATTTATAGTACGAGAGAAAAAAAATATCTTAACGAATCTGGCGGAAGATTATTCCCAAACGTCAGAGAAACATTAGAAAAACTCAGCAAAAAACATCGTCTTTTCATCGTCAGCAATTGCCTTTCCGGCTACATCGAGAGCTTTCTGGATTATTACGACCTCAATCCTTATTTCGAAGATTTCGAATGTTTTGGGAATGGTGGTTTGCCAAAAGATGAAAACATACGATTGATTGTCGAACGAAATAACCTTCAAAATCCAGTCTATCTCGGTGATACGATTTGGGACAAAGATTCTTCGGAAAAAGCTGGTGTCGATTTTATTTACGCTGCTTACGGTTTTGGGAAAATAGAAAACGCTGAAAATCGAATAGAAAACTTTAGCGATTTATTAAAATATTAATCTAAAAAAAAGCCTTATCAAAATCTGATAAGGCCTCATTTTTTTTAATCTCGAAAATTACTTGAACTCAATCGGGAATTTAACTTGCGTATTGTCCCAACCAGCGTACAAATCAGCTCCAGTTTTTGTCTGTACAAAAGTGATAGAAAAGTTTTCCACTACAGAAGTCGTTTTCTCAGCCGGAACATTGAATCTCACCACATCTTTGCTTTTGTCATAGGCGTATGCGCCCCATCTGTCAACATCAGAATTCAGAACGATAGTCCATTCTTTTTCGTTTGGAACAGCGAATAAACTATAAGTTCCAGCCGGAATTTCTTTTCCAGCAATTTTAACTGGCGTGTAGAATTTGATTTCCGTATTTTCATTCGCTCCCATTCTCCAGATTTCCCCGTATTTGATGAGGTTACCAAAAACCACTCTGTTTTTTTTCTGAGGTCTTGAATAAACAACTTTAACTTTCGGCGTTTCTGATTTTGAAGAAAGAACCTGAAGTGGATAATATGTTGCATCCATCGGGCTTGCATCTGCTGGCAAATAATTCAGTTTTGTAGCATCTAATTTTGTTTGAGAAAAAGTGCTAACTCCTATTAATAAAGAAGCAGCTAATACTAAATTTTTCATTTATTTATTTTAATTTTATTAATTGTTCAATAGCTTTGTCCAAAGTTTCCTGTTTTTTGGCGAAACAAAACCGAATGACTTTTTCATCAGTTTTATCTTTGTAAAAAGCTGAAAATGGAATCGTTGCGACTTTGTGTTCTTTTGTCAACCAGTAGCAAAAATCCTTGTCTTGCATATCAGAAATCGAACCAAAATTGGCTGAGAGAAAATAAGTGCCCTCACAATCCAACAATTCAAATGGTGTTTCAGATAAAGCACTCCTCAAATAATTCCTTTTCTCTTCGAAGAACGTTGAGGTTTCAGAAAAATCCTGAATGTTTTGAAGATATTTTGCAATCGCATATTGTGCAGGTGTATTCACACAGAAAACATTATATTGATGGACTTTTCGGAACTCATTCATCAGTTGCTCAGGCGCCAAAATATAGCCAATTTTCCAACCAGTAATGTGAAGTAATTTTCCAAAAGAACCAACGACAAATGTTCGCTCTTTCAATTCAGAATATTTGGCTAAAGTTAAATGTGATTTTCCATCAAACGTGATGTTTTCATAAACTTCATCACTCAGAATAATGATGTTGGTATCTTTTACAATTTTGATTAATTCATCAATATCGTTTTGTTTCAAGATTTTACCAGAAGGATTATTTGGATTATTGATGACAATCATTTTGGTCTTTTCGGAAACCAGATTTTTCACTTCATTCCAATTGATTTCATAATCTGGATAAAGCATTTTGACATTTTTCACGATTCCACCATTCAGAATAATTGCAGGTTCGTAGCAATCGTAAGCTGGCTCGAAAATAATCACTTCATCATCTTTTTCCACAAAAGCAGAAATCACGGTGAAAATTCCTTGCGTTGCGCCAGCCGTGATATTGATTTCAGAATCTGGATGATAATCAACCTGATATTGAGAACTGAACTTCCTCGAAATCTCTTCCCGAAGTTCCTTAATTCCAAACAAAGGCGCATATTGATTGTAACCTTCTTTGGCAAAATCGCCCAAGTATTTCAGAAGATTTTCGTCGGCTTGATAATCAGGAAATCCTTGCGAAAGATTGACCGCATTTTCCTGTTGCGCCAACAATGACATTTCTGTGAAAATCGTGGTTTTCACGTCCGGAAGTTTGGATGGAGATAATCTTAAAGCCATAATGATGGTAAAATTAAGTAATAATTGAGAAACTCTCTAACAATTTTGCTGATGTTTTCGCAGCCACAAAAGTCACAAAGTTTTTATCAATAATATTCAAAAGTTCAAAAAAGAATAATGGAAACTTTTTTACATATATGTCCTTTGTGGTTACTGAAAAATGTGATTCTCATTTCGTAAATTTGCAAAAATAATTTTTTGAAACGTCTTATCTCCATCGTCGGAACTACAGGAATCGGAAAAACCAGATTGGCTATCGATTTGGCAAATCATCTTGAAACGGAAATTATTTCGTGCGATTCTCGTCAGTTTTATAAAGAGATGAAAATCGGAACTGCGATGCCGACCGAATCCGAATTGGCTGAAGCAAAACACCATTTTGTGGGTAATCTTAGTATCAATGATTACTATTCGATTGGTTTGTATGAGCACGAAGCGTTGGAAAAGTTGGACGAAATTTTCGCAAAGAAAGATGTCGCCATAATGGTTGGCGGCAGTGGAATGTACGAAAAAGCCGTTGTGGAAGGATTGAACGATTTACCCGAAGCTGACGATGAAAATCAGAAAAAATTAATAGATATTTTTGAAAACGAAGGCATTGAACCTTTACAAAAATTACTTGCTGAACTTGACCCTGAATATTTTTCAGTTGTTGATAAAGATAATTCAAGACGTTTATTAAGAGCAATCGACATCATTTGGCAAACTGGAAAAACCTACACCGAAAATCTTAGTTTACCAAAACCTCAGCGTAATTTTGAGACATTTAGAATTGGAATTCAGGCGCCAAGAGAAATCATTTATGAAAGAATCAACCGACGCGTTGACATTATGATGGAAAATGGTTTACAGGAAGAAGCCAAAGGATTGATTTCTGACAGAGATAAAGTGGCGCTTCAGACGGTTGGTTATTCAGAATTGTTCAAATATTTTGATGAAGAATGGGATTTGGATTTTGCAGTTTCGGAAATCAAGAAAAATTCCCGCCGATACGCCAAACGTCAAATGACCTGGAACCGGAAACTGGGAAATGTGAATTGGGTCAATTATGATAATTCTGTGGAAGAAGCATTATCTTTGCTAAAAAATTTACCAATGTAAAAATTTACCATTCTAACAATCAGAAGCGAAAAATTGGTAAATTGTTAAACTTTTAATATTGTTACATTAAATAAAAATTATGTCAAATACACAATCCAATATGTTGGCTCTGGGAACGAAAGCACCTGATTTCAGCCTTCCAAATCCTGTGAATAATAACGAGATCCGAAGTCTGGAATCTCTGAAAGGGGAAAAAGGAACATTAGTGGTTTTTATGTGCAACCATTGTCCGTTTGTACTTCACATTATCGATACTTTGGAGGAATTATACGAAGATTACAAAGCTCAAGGCATCGAATTTATCGGAATTAATTCCAACGATGTGGACAGATATCCAGCTGATTCTCCCGAAATGATGGTGGAATTTGCTGAAGAAAAAGCTTTGAAATTTCCTTATCTCTACGACGAAAGTCAAGAAGTTGCAAAAGCTTTTGATGCTGCTTGTACACCAGATTTTTATTTCTTCGATGAGAATTTAAAATTAATTTACCGTGGACAAATGGATGACTCAAGACCAGGAAATCAAAAAGAAATTACAGGTGAAGATTTAGTCATTGCTTTTGAAAATCATTTGGCTGGACAGGCTCAGGAAGATTTCCAAAGACCAAGTTTAGGTTGTAATATCAAATGGAAACAAATCTAGAAGTCAGATATTAGACTTTAGAAATCAGATAAAATAAAAACCGTCTCGTATTAAGCGAAACGGTTTTTTAGTTTAAATTTTAATAATATTATTTTTAATGAAATCCTTCTGTGATTCAAAAGCAATTTCATCAATTTTAATCTCAGAAATAGGAATCCAAATCCCTGCTGAGATTTCTGATTCTTCTAATTTGATTTCAAATTTTTTGTCGGCTTCATATTCATAAAATAAATCCATCGTGTTATAACTGATGTTTTTATAAGGATAAATATTCGGTCGACTTCCCAGATATTTCAGTTTCTGAATGTCTATTTTCAATTCTAATTCTTCCTTCAATTCTCTGGCGCAGGTTTCTTCGGCGCTTTCTTTCGGGTCACAAAAACCACCTGGTAAATCCAATTTTCCTTTTCCAGGTTCCTGATTTCTGACTGTGAAGAATAATTCGTTTTCGTGTTTGATGATGACTGCCACTGCAGCAGCCGTATTGTGATACAAAACAAAATCACAGTTGCTACAACTGAACTTGACGGTGTTATTCCATTTCAAGGTTTCGTGTCCGCATTTTGGGCAGAATTTCAAATTTTCCATAGGATAAAATTAAGGAAACAACAATCAGTTTACAAAATAAAAAACCACATAAAATCAATTTCTATGTGGCTATTGTTTAATTTAAATTTTTTTGAAATCTAAACTGCTTTTCTATT
>Ga0308171_1000457_pt1 | contig 88991 bp, 84 predicted proteins | sample PhyGR1_FD_202135 | JGI IMG/M metagenome (GOLD analysis project Ga0308171, IMG submission 202135) | Phyllosphere microbial communities from UC Gill Tract Community Farm, Albany, California, United States - DLSLSG.R1 | ecosystem: Host-associated > Plants > Phyllosphere > Unclassified | place: USA...
AAAAATGTATCGATAATAGATCTGCCTTCAAAATTACAAACTTCTCGATACGATTTTTTTCAAAAACCTACTCGAAGTGACGAAAATACATCAAAATGCACAACGGGTATAATTAATATATTATAAATCATGATTCAATTTTTTACGATCGAGTGGGATAGAAGCTCTATTTTCTTAAAGGTATATTCTCAAAACATACAAATATTATTGTTTAGATTTATATAAACTACAATAAATTGTTTGCTAAATCCCTGTAAAATTGGGTTTTACAGTTAATTTTAAGCCGAGAAAAACGAATTAACATCCAGTTCTTAATAAGATGCGTAAATGCCTGAAATAAGAGACTTTTATGACTTTTTATTAAAATTTTAAAAATTAATTTTAGAATTTATGAAAAAATAATTAATCACAAATAAGTGAATTACATATTAGTTTATTAAAAATCTTCAGGAAAAATACCGGACGCATATCGCCAAACTTCAAGAATTTCTTCAAAAGGAATTTCATAAGGCTCATAAAAGGTATTGTCAGCAGAAACCGTGATTGAGTTTTTATTTTTTGCTTTAAGTCTTTTATAGGTAATTCCATCGTTCAAAGTCACGAAAACGTATGTATTTCCTGATTTTAAATCATTTATTCCCTCCATATATTTCCCGATGATAAAAGATCCGTTCTTGAATGGCGGCATAGAGTCCCCATCTGCAGGAAAAGCTCTGAACTTTCCGTTTTTCAGAAATGGCAGAGAAATTCTTTCCAGACCTTCAATAAATTCAGGATCACTATATCCTGCTAAATAGCCCATTGATGCTTTTTGAGAAACAATTTCAATACTTTCGTTTCCGTTTTGATCTACTACAACTGGCAACACAATTCTGTTATCAGGGAGTTTCAGCATATCTTCTAGTGGATATTTTGTTAAATCCACTGATAATAAAAGATCAATACTCACATGAAAAAATCTTGAAATTCTAATTAACACATCCATAGGAGGTTTTGACCTCCCGTTTTCATAAGAACTATATCGTGATGGTGTTATGGTAATCTGCTCAGACAATTCGCGTTGGGTTTTACCTAATTTACCTCGCAAAAGTCTGATGTTATCTGAAAAAATTGACATTATTTAATATTAGAATTGCAAAAATACAAATTGTTTAAACGACACTGACAATTTTAGTACGAAAACAAGCTTCATTGTGGATAAATAAATGATTTATAACTAAAAAGCGTTAAATATTTCATTTGGTTTTTAATCATCAGTTTTTAGCTAAATCTATAAAAGAAGATTTATAATTTCTAATTAAAAGCGAAAGTCTTGAATGAAACAGTTTTGAAAATGAAAATACCTTCTATTTAACATAATATAAATTATAGGATTTAATTTTTCCAAAAGTAGAAGTGTGTTTACAATCATATTTTAATTAAAAACTCCCCGTTGTGCATTTTGATGTACTTTCGTCACTTCGAGTAGGTTTTTGAAAAAATCGTATCGAGAAGTTTGTAATTTTGAAGGCAATCATTCTCGATACATTTTTTCTCTACTTCATTACGAAAAAACCACTCGAATTGACGTATCTAACGTTAAAATTTTTCAAAATGCACAATGCGTTAAAAACTATATTTTCACAATATTCTATAATCTCAATAGATAATTTGTTTAGCTTGAATTTTCTAATGCGTGAGATTCCGCTATAAGATTTCGATTCAGGAAAAATTACGTACATCCAAATTTTTAATAAAAACTTTTGCGTAATTCATCAACTTGATTTAATTTGTAAGGATCAATTAAGCTCGAAAATTACATTTTCCTAAAATTAATTACAGGCAAAAAATTATATGGCAGAAAATAAATTAACATCCGAACAAAACAAAAAAATTTTGCAGATCTTAAAAAATCGTTTTGAGCAAAATATGAATCGTCATAGAGATTTGCAATGGTCTGATATTCAATTGAGATTAGAAAAAAATCCTTCTAAAATTTGGTCATTAAATGAAATGGAAAAAACCGATGGTGAACCCGATATTGTTGGTTATGATACTGAATCTGATGAATATATATTTTTTGACTGCTCATCAGAAAGCCCAAAACGGAGAAGTCTTTGCTATGACTATCCTGCCTGGGAATCCAGAAAAGCAAACAAACCGGAGAATAATGCCATCGACAGAGCTTCAGAAATGGGAATAGAAATTTTGAATGAAGAACAATACCGCAAGCTACAAGAACTTGGAACATTTGATTTAAAAACGTCTAGTTGGATAAAAACTCCTCCTCATATAAGAGAATTGGGAGGTGCAATCTTCTGCGATAGACGTTATAATACTGTTTTCACTTATCATAACGGAGCAGATTCCTATTATGCCGCAAGAGGTTTTCGTGGCTGCCTGAAAGTCTGATCATTAAAAATACTATTGATAATTTAGCACGATAGAAATTGAATTTAACATAATACCAAGAATATGAAAAAGTTAATCTTATTAAGTTCGTTATCACTTTTTTTAATGAACTGTAATAAAAAGACAGAAACTCCAACTGCAAAAGTTGATACAGATTCAGCTGAAACTACTGAAAAAGTGATTGATACATTAGGCGCAAAATCCTTTTGCTATATGGGAGTGACGGGAAAAGATACCGTTTTTGTAACCATTGATGATAATTTGGGAACAATTACCGGGAAAATGGCAACCAAAAATAGCGAAAAAGACAGCAATAAAGGTGATTTAACGGGTATTAAATCCGGTGATACACTTAAACTTACTTACGATTTTGCCGCTGAAGGAACAACCGGAAATAAAAATGACATCTATTTCCTACAAACAAAAGATGGCTTAAATGAAGGAATTAGTGAAAGGGATAAAGAAACCGGAACAAAGTATGCAGACGAAAATAAAATAAAATACACAGGAGGAAATAATTTAAAAATTGCTGATTGTAAACTTGTTACAAAAGGGTTAAAATAAAACTTTAATTATTCTCTTTTATTGAAATAATTTGCATGGTATTAATAACATTAAAGAAAATACTTCAGGAAAATTATAATATTCAAAAGTAAAAAAACAGCCTGTTATCAGGCTGTTTTATTTTATTTATAATTTATTTTTAATGATTTGAATAAAATCATTCACCGGTTCGTCACCTGTATTCCAGGAAGTAATCAAACGGATAGCTGAAAAATTTTTATCAATTTTCTTCCAGACATAAAATTCAAATTCTTCTGATAATTTTTCAATTAAATCATTTGTTATAATTGGGAAAATCTGATTGGTATATGTATCAGAAAGGAACTGCACTCCCCTTTCTTGCATCGCATTTTTAATTTTCATCGCCTGTTGATTGGCTTGTTTTGCCAAATCAAAATACAGATCATTTTTCATCAATTCCAAAAACTGAATTCCTAAAAGCCTCCCTTTAGCCAACAATGCTCCTTTTTGCTTGATATTGAAAGCAAAATGCTGTTGAAGTTCCTGATTATTAATAACAATAGCTTCTCCAATTAATGCTCCGTTTTTAGTTCCGCCTAAATAAAAAACATCTGTCAATTCGGCGACTTTTTCTAATGTCAGATCACTTATTTCTGAAGTCAAACCATGGCCTAATCTCGCTCCATCCATAAAAAGGTAAAGATTATTTTCTTTGCAAAATTGAGATAATTCTTCCAATTCTTTCAAAGTATAAATTGTTCCCAATTCTGTAGAATTTGAGATATAAACCAACTTCGGCATCACTTGGTGCGGAACATTTCTATGACTTTCTAACACAGGAATGATGTCTTCAGGTGTCAATTTTCCGTCTTCCTTTTCTATACTTAGAATTTTGTGTCCAGTTGCTTCAATGGCTCCGGTTTCATTATTTAAAATATGCCCTGTTGAAGCAGAAATTGCACATTGATATGGTCTCAAAATTGAAGAAATAACAATTAAATTTGCCTGCGTACCTCCCGAAACAAAATAAATTTCCGAGTTAGAGTTTTTAATCTTTTCTTTGATCAATTCTTTAGCCTGTAAAGAATATTGATCTTCTCCGTAACCTGCCTGCTGATCAAGATTATGCCGTAAAAGTGCCTGTAAAATATTAGGATGACAACCTTCCGAATAATCGTTTTTGAATGAAAATTTCATTGTGTAAAATTAAAAAAAGTTCATTTAACAACCATTAATAATTAATAATATTTTGTTAGATTTGTAATGAAAATCATCTAACATTTTGAGAACAACATTAACAGAAGAAAATTATCTGAAGGCTTTGTTTCACTTAGTTGACAATGAAGGAAAAGTTACGATTAACGAATTGAGCAAATTTTTAAATGTAAAAATGCCCAGCGTTAACAATATGATGAAGAAATTCGCAGACAAAAGCTGGGTTATTTATGAAACTTATAAACCACTGATTGTCACAGAAAAAGGAAAACGAGAAGCAGCTTTGGTGGTGAGAAAACACAGACTTACCGAAATGTTTTTAGTGAAAAAAATGAATTTCGGTTGGGAAAATGTACACGAAATCGCAGAGCAATTGGAGCACGTACACTCTACTATTTTCTTTGATAAAATGGATGAAATTCTTGACCACCCAAAATTTGATCCGCACGGAGAACCAATTCCCGACAAAAACGGAAATATTATTGCCCAGGATTTGCAAAGATTAAGTGATTGCACCGTTGGTGAAGCCGTTATTTTTGCTTCTGTAACGCTCTCTGACGATGCTTTCTTGAATTATCTAACGGAAAGAAAACTACTTCTGAATACTAAAATCAAAATTATTAAAATCGAAAATTTTGACAAATCTATAACGGTTGAAGTGTATGGAAAACAGGAAGTTTTGAGTAGAAAAGCGACTGAAAAAATATTGGTCAAGAAATAATTTCTAACTGTTAACATATTGAATTATTTTCAGATACTTCGACTTGGTTCAACATGATATTCTTAATATTAATCGTTATTTTTGTAGCAATCATGCCCAGCAAAGTCGAAGCATCTGAATTTTAAATTATTTTAAACTATTTTTCAAAATTTCAGAAACTTTTTCAATTTCTTCTGTGGTATTGAAATAATGTGGCGACAATCGTACAATTCCATAAATATTTTTATTCGTAAAATCAATTAAAGCTGAATTTTTATACGTTGCAGAAAAATATACATTATTTTCTTTCAAAACTTTTTGAATATTTTCAAGATCTCCATCCGGACCGGAAAAAGTAATGATACTGCTCAGATTATTTCCTAAATCCCAAATTTGGAAGCCGCTATTTCTAAGATTTTGTCTTAATTTCTGTGATAATTCTTTATTATAATGTTCAATATTATCTAAACCAATATCATTTGCATACTGTAAAGCTTTTGTGAAACCAAGCAACGAAGCATAAGAAATTTCCCAATGCTCGAATCTTTTTGCGGTTTTAAACAATTCATAATCGTCATATTCTGCCCAATTTGCTCCTCTCATATCTAATAATAAAGGTGCATAATTCTGTTCTAAAACTTTATCTGAAACATATAGAAAACCTGTTCCTCTTGGTCCTCGCATGAATTTTCTTCCTGTTGCGGTAAGGAAATCACAGCCAATCTTTTCAACATCAACAACAATTTGACCAACAGACTGGCAGGCATCTACCAAATATAAAATATTGTATTGCTTACATATTTTTCCGACAGCTTCTACATTTTGAATCAATCCGGAATTGGTAGGAATATGTGTGACCGCAACCAATTTTGGAGTATGTAGCTTAATTAAGTTTTCCAAATCTTCCAAATCCAATTCGTTATCTGAAAGATTTTTCGTTCTTATGACTTTTACATTTAATTTTTTCTGTAACGAAATAAACGTAATCTGATTAGAAATATAATCATCTACAGTTGTAATAATTACATCTCCTTCTTTGAAAATGATACTCGACAAAGCCTTGGCAAATGCTTCAGTTGCGCTGGTTGCAAAAGCAATATTGGAAGGTTTACAGTTGATTAATCTTGCCGTTTCATTATAAAATTGTTCCAATAATTCTGCATTTCTATTGGCAACTTCATATCCACCGAATTGTTCTTCCTGATGTAAATAATCAACCATTGAATCTACTACAATGCTTGGCATTAATGAAGAACCTGCATTATTTAGAAATATTTTCCCATCTGATAACCCTCTGATGTCTTGTCTTATTATATCTGTATTCATTTTTATCTGATTTACTTAATTTTCACTAAACAATTTTACACAAAAAATCCCGAAATTTCGATAACGGGATTTATATTTTAAATTGATTCTGTTTTTAATCTAAAACGCTCCAACCTCTTTTCGGATTGCTGTTGTTGGATACTTCCTGTTCGTTAACAATAATATTCTCTTTTCTTTGACCAATGTAATCAAGCTCGCTTAATTTAGAGAAAATCGTTTCTAAGCTTCTTAACATTTGCTGAATGTAAACGAAAGGCTCTCCACAATTATGATGATCGTAATTGGTTTCGGCAACAATAGAAAGTTGATTCAACAGTGTGTGTGGCGCAATTTCGCTCCATTCTAAACTGTAATTTAACATTTCCTCCAATTCGGCAGGAACGATAACCTGAGTCGCATTGTACATACGAAGTGCCAGCTTAGCAAAAGATTCGATTAAAAATACAGGTGGCTGATAAGGCGTAATATTCCTGAACTGGAAATACATATCCCCAAAAGTATTAATCATCGTATTACACAGATACTTAACATTTTGTGCTAATGCTGTATTTTGATTTTTATGGGATGTTTTCTGAATGATTTTAAAAGCATACTGTTGTAAATTTCCGATAGATTTTGCAAAACCATTATAATAATCCAACAATGCAGGATGGCTCTGAATCGATGTACAAGGCGGAATAAAATTAGAATCTACCTGCGCAATATTTCCTTTTAAATCTACTTTTCCGATGATTAAATAATTACCTCCCGAATAACTGCTGTTCAAAGAATTTACAGGTAACAATTCGATATGATGATTCGGTTGTGTGCTTGGATGGCGGGGCGGAATCTCCTCGGGATCAATATCTCCAAACGGAACTTTATCAAACGGATTAACAGAAATTAGGATATAATATTCACCATCAGCCTGCTCTTCATTCATTGTTTTTGCCAATGATTTTACACTTACTCTTCGGTCGTTCAATTCAATCCTATAACCCGCCATTGTTACTGCGGTACAGTGTTTTATAACCAACTGAACATCGTTTGTTGCCGTATTATGAACATCAAAAATTGTTCTGTCAGTGAACTCGTTTGAGATGGGTAAAAGTCCGTAATTATATGCTGTGATTCCCAATGAATTGGAATCTCTGATGGTATCAATTAAAAAATTATCCTGATCATTAAGATGTCTCTGGGAAACCTTCATCCCGTCAACCCAATTGATGGCAAAATGCTTAATAGGCTGTATCATATTCAATATTTTTAAATGGTGTGTTATGCTTTTCTTACTCCTTCTTCCTCATGCTGAATGACTCTTTTACAGATGACAACATCGTTTTCTGCCACTCTGTTTTCAGTAATATCCTGGTCGAAATCAATATATTTTCTAAAACTGAAAAATGATTTTTTCGTATAAAATATCCAATAATACGGTTCTTGTGTATCATCAGAAAGATGAATAATAGAATTTGGATTTTTATGGTTGTAATCATCAACAACTCTGTAAAACCAATCTCCAAAAGTTACGCCAGTCGGCAATGTTTTCGCTTTAATTCTGAATCTGTTGGCATCTTCAAGGTTTTTACTTAATTCAACATTCAAAACCATTAGACGATCAAAATCAGCACCTTCAAAATCTGGAAGTTTCTGATCCGGAGAATATCTCCATGTTTTATAAATATCCACCGGAATACTTATTAACTGAACATAACAATAATGAAAAACCAACGGAACTAAAAAGATAAAAACACTTGTCGCCGCCATGATCGGGTCTCCTGTTCCTTTGCTCATCCATCCGAAAATTAGATAGAAAAGATAACCTCCTGCCCCAATACATGTTATTGAAAGTATAGATTCAAATAAAATGCTTTTTGTAGTCGAAGTAAAGTGCTTCTTGAAATACCTGTCGGATAAATTAACATGAATAATCCCTAAAATAAGGTAAATAATCTGTGCAATGAGATACCAGTACGGATTAAACAAATTTCCCGCAAATCCGAAAATCCCCGGAATCGCAAGACATAAGCTGCACAAAAGCACATAGATGATAATCGTTTTAATTTTAATAGCGGGCTTATTCTTTCTGATAATTCCTAAAATCACCATCATGATAACCGCAAACAAAGGCATTAAAATATACCTTAAAAAGATCCCTTTTACTGAAGAAATTTCCATTAGTCTTTTTTCAAATTTATATTTTTATTGGTAATTGTAAATATAGTTAAAAATATTTTACAGAAACGTAGAGTATCCGAGACGATTGGTATTTCTTTCATCATCTTCCAGCGCAAAAGAATATTCCTTCTTTTCGGTGATAAAATTTTCCTCAACATCTACGCTTACAGGTAAAAAATAATCGTACAGTGTCTGAAGAACTTTTCTGAAAGGACTTCCATCGATATACTTTCTCATTTCAGGATAAGGAATAGGTCCGATATTGACGACCCAGTTTCTCTGTCCATCCATATGTTTCCCGCTCGGAATATAGGTAACTCCCAATCTTGAATTTCCCAAAAGCATAGAATCATTATTACTTTTCATTTTTTCAATGATATTAGGAGCGAAGGAAACTTCTACCGGTACCTGTAAAAGTGCAGTCATACATCTTTCAAACCATTTTTTATCGCCTCTTATCTGATGAAAAAACGGTAATATATAAATGAAAATGTAAGCATTTTTTTTATCCAGCATATCAATTAACGGCCACAATTCTCTCACCGTATGAAGCAAAGAATCTGTGTCGCTGGAGATATCAAAATCAAATTCTTTAAGCAAAGCGCTGATTTCGGTGAAAAATATTTCCAGTTCAAACGGGCGGAAGAATTTTCTGGCATCCTCTTCCACTTTTTTCTGTTTGCGGATCTCACGCACAACGCTTTCCACATTTTTACGTGTTGCGCCCAACGACGGTGGATGAAACAAACCCTCAGGAAGATAATCATAAATACCTTCCCTGTACGTTTCTATCGTAAAAACTTCTTCGTCGAAACCCAAATAATTGCTCGAAATACTTTTAATATCTTTTAAGTAAGCACGGTCATTAATTCCAATTCGGTCGATAAAAATATTGCTTACCGCTCTGTGATATTTCAACAGGTTTACCGCAACAGCTTCCGCTTTAAAATCTGTCTGCAGTTTATTGTAATTCATGTCTACAATATGATTCTCATACATAGTGTCTTCTGTGATTTTGGCTTTGTAAAGGTAATATATCTCTTATTATTGAAAAAGTATTTTCTCAATATTTTTCATTCTAAAAATACTAATTTATTGAAAATAACAAGAACAATATATCGCATTACCGTAAAAATACGGAAAATAAGATAACAACAAGCGGATGTCAGAGTAAATTTTAAGATTTTGTTAAATTTAAAAATCCCGACTGTAATTCTATTTCCTACTTCAAATTAAACTTATCTTTGCACCTTGAAAATGTTATTTACAATGAAAAGTATTTATTCTAAAATTCTGATTTTAGCATTCATTGCATCTTCGCTTTATTCTTATGCATGGGGATTGACGGGGCACAGAATTATCGCAGAAATTGCAGAAAATCATCTTTCCGGAAAGGCGAGAAGAGAAATTAAAAAAATAATGGGCAGAGAGCGTCTTGCGTATTGGGCAAACTGGCCGGATTTCATCAAATCTGATACAACTGGCGCTTGGAAACAGGCTTCAGCTTGGCATTATGTAAACATCGATCCACAAACTGATTTCAAAGTATTTGAAGAAAAACTAAAAGCTCAGGCAGGTCCGAGTTTATATACTCAGGTTAAAACGTTGTCGAGCCAGATTAAAGACGAAAAAACTTCTGAAAAAGACAGAAAAATAGCTTTGATTTTCCTTATACACATTATGGGAGATCTGTCTCAGCCTCTACACGTTGGAAGAGCAGAAGATTTAGGAGGAAATAAAATTAATGTTACTTATTTTGGAGAAAAAACAAATCTACACTCAGTTTGGGATGGAAAATTAGTAGATTCACAAAAATACAGCTATACTGAATATTCTAAATTGTTGGATATTAAATCTAATGAAGAAGTAAAACAAATCCAAAAAGGTACACTGGAAGACTGGTTGTATGATTCTCATCAGATTGCGAACAAAATCTATGCACAGACTCCAAACGATTCCAAATTGGCTTATGATTATCAGTATAAATTCAACGATACCATGGAAAGACAGCTTCTTTACGGAGGTTTGAGACTTTCGAAATTGCTGAATGATTTGTTTTAATAGTTGATTGTCAAACTTAAATTTTATATAAAGCGGAACTTTGGTTTCGCTTTTTTATTTTAAACTTAAATTGCACTAATTTTTTTGACTAAAAAAAGCTTCTCGATATGATTTTTTAAATCTATTTCGAAGCAAAGAAATAATAAATCGTCGTTATATAACTTTGGAGCGATAATTTACAACTATTTCTTCAATGTTTATTTAATTAAATAAAAAATTATTGTAACATGTGTAACCTTTTTACCTTTTCAAACGTATAATATAATAGAAACTCTTTTTTGAGGATAAAATAGATGAGACAATTAAAAATCACTAAGCAGGTAACCAACAGGGAAACCGCTTCATTAGACAAGTATTTGCAGGAAATTGGTAAAGTTGAACTAATTACTGCGGACGAAGAGGTAGATTTGGCACAAAGAATCCGTGCAGGCGACAGAGCAGCATTGGAAAAATTAATTAAAGCCAACCTTCGTTTCGTAGTGTCAGTATCTAAACAGTACCAAAATCAAGGTCTTTCTTTACCCGATTTGATTAATGAAGGTAACTTAGGGCTGATGAAGGCGGCAAAAAGGTATGATGAAACAAGAGGTTTCAAATTTATCTCTTACGCAGTTTGGTGGATTCGTCAGTCAATTTTACAGGCGTTGGCAGAACAGTCAAGAATTGTAAGATTGCCGTTGAATAAAATCGGTTCTATCAACAAAATCAACAAAGCATATGCTCACCTTGAACAGGAAAATGAAAGACCACCTTCTCCGGAAGAATTGGCTGAAGTTCTTGATATGAGTGAGGAAGATATTAAAGAATCTATGAAAAACTCCGGAAGACATTTGTCTATGGATGCGCCTTTGGTAGAAGGTGAAGATTCTAATCTTTATGATGTATTACGTTCTGGAGAATCTCCAAGTCCGGATAAAGATTTGATGCTTGAATCTCTTCAGATTGAAATCGAAAGAGCATTAAATACTTTGACGCCAAGAGAGGCAGATTTGGTAAGATTATACTTCGGATTAAACGGAAAACATCCAATGACTTTGGAAGAAATCGGTGAAACTTTCGACCTTACAAGAGAGAGAGTTCGTCAGATTAAAGAAAAAGCGATCAAGAGATTGAAACACAATACCAGAAGTAAGATTTTGAAATCTTATTTAGGTAAGTAATTTTTACGAAACAATTATACGCGGAGCTTGATTTTCAGGTTCCGCTTTTTTATTTGTAATTTTTAAAGTATCTTCAACTGATAAAAATGAATATTAAGCATAAAGTTTATCATTCTAAACTAAACAGGTCGAAATGAAGAATCTATTTATACAACTTTAAAACAGATCTCTTATTCCTCAAAATGACAATTAATAAAACAAATCCCATGAAAAAAATACTTCTCACATCTACTCTATTTTTATTTACAATTTCCTGCAAAGAGAATAATCAGACGAATACAGATATTGTTGAACAAGCTAAAAAAAATACAGAATCAAGTTTTTCAATAAAACGAATGAGCAGATCTGAAGCTATTATTGACGGAATTTATGCTGAAAAAATTAAAGATGATCCAAAACTTATCGAATTAGATAAGAAATTTAAAGCTTTGCAAAATGACAGCCATATTATGCAAAATCTTCATGATGATATTATAAATTCATCCGAGAATTATTACTCTGACGGAGAAAGAAGAGCGAAAAATATTATGGATTCTTCACTACAGAAGGAAGTTTTAAATCTTTTGAAGAACAGTTCGGAAAAGTATGATGTAAAAATTAATAAACTGAATGAACTAAAAATTCAAGTAAATCTCAATTTTATAAAACTTAGTTCTTTTTACGACATCTATAAAATTAAAAAAACGATTCCTGAGATTGAAAATTATCAGGAAACTCACCCATTAGACACAGACAGTTTGCAGAATTTCATCAATAAACAAAATCAATTATTGAATGAACTGAAAAATTTAAAATAATGAATTCAATTTCAATAATCGGAGGCGGAATTGGAGGTTTAGCGCTTGGAAATATTCTTAAACAACAAAATTTAGATTTCACGATCTATGAATCCGCACCGGAAATAAAACCAGTTGGTTCAGGAATTATGATGGCAATCAATGCCATGCAGATTTTTGAGAAATTGGGCTTAAAAGAAAAAATTGAGGAAGCAGGAAATAAAATTCATGGGATTTCTATAACCGATGAAAATTTTAAATTAATTTCAAAAACCAATGTTCTTGAATTGGAAAAGAAATACAATTCCTGCAACGTTGCCATTCACAGAGCTGATTTGCAGAGAATTTTAGCTGAAAATATAGGTTTTAAAAACATTAATTTAAACTCTTCTTTAAGTCAAATTAAAAAGGAAGAAAATTATATTCTCAATTTTGAAAATGGAAATTCAATTGAAAGTAAAATAGTATTCGGAGCTGACGGAATAAAATCTAAAGTTAGAGATCAAAGCATAAAACCCGGAAAAATCCGAAATGCAAAACAAATTTGCTGGCGTGGTTTAGCACAGTTTGATTTACCCGAAAAATTTCATCATGAAGCGTTTGAAATTTGGGGAAAAGGAAAACGTTTTGGTTTTGTAAAAATGTCTGAGGAAAAAATCTATTGGTATGCCGTAATTAATGAAATAAAATATAAAAATAGCTCAAATCTAATAGATTATTTTTATGATTTTGATTCCTTAGTTTTAAATATTATTGAAAAAACTTTACCGGAAAATATTATTCTTAATGACATCATCGATCTCTCACCTATCCCAAAATGGTATTCTGAAAACCTTTGTCTTATTGGTGATGCGGCTCACGCAACCACTCCAAATTTGGGTCAGGGCGCTTGTCAGGCAATTGAAGATGCTTATATCATTGGTAAATTATTGGAAAACAACAAAGACTTTAATTATATTTTTAATGAATTTCAAAAAATAAGAAGAAAGAAGGTGGATTATGTGGTAAATACAAGCTGGAAAATCGGACAGATTTCTCAATGGGAAAAAGGAAATTTTTTACGAAATTTCTTCATGAGATTAATTCCGGAAAGTGTAAATCATAAATTAGTTGAAAAAACTATCCGATTGGAAATATGAATCTTGGTTAAAAAACAAAAAACTGCTTCAAAATTGAAACAGTTTTTTTATTAATATGTTAAAGTAATTCCGGCTCCCCAACCCATTTCATTATCATAATTTCCGGAAACAGCTAACCATTTTTGTAGAATATATCGTAATCCTGTATTGAATTCTCCATCAGAATTTATACTGAAATTTCCTCTTAATCTTCGAGAAATCGGAATATCTTCCCGACTAAATTCCAATAAAACTTTACCATTTTGGTCAACACTTGCATCCGCTGTAATCAGCATTGGCAAAAGATATTGCATCCCAACGATAAATGCCTCCTGAGTTTTAGACGCTTTTTGCTGTCCGAACCAGGTTTTCTTTCCATAAAAATCCATTCCCATTTCATTTGTCATTTGCCTCTCCATAATTTCATGATTTTTCTGAATTCTGAAACCTGCATATGGTAAAGCCCACTGAAATTTTCCTAAAAATCTTCCAACTTTAAAATTTCCGTCAAAATGATTGAAATCCCAATTTGAATGAAATTCATTTAAATTCGCCCATCTCGGACCAAACATGGTCATCGTTTCTGCATGAATTTTATTGCTGTTAATATCCAGCATTGCCATGGAACTTACCATTCTATTGTCTTTCATGAAATCTTTCCATGCTAATTTTCTGTTCGGAAGCTGTGGATTCGGTGCTGAATTTTCATAACTGAAAATTCTTCCCATTCCCGCCATCATGTGATACAGAATATGACAGTGGAAAAACCAGTCGCCATCCTGGTTGGCTGCAAATTCAATCGTATTGGTTTCCATCGGCATGATATCTACGACATTTTTTAATGGTGAATATTCTCCTTTGGAATTTATCAATCTAAAATCATGACCATGAAGGTGCATCGGATGGCGCATCATAGAATTATTATACATTGTAATTCTCAGAATTTCACCCTTTTTAACTAGAATTTTATCCGTTTCCGTAACCGTTTTATTATCTAGTGTCCAGAGGTAATGATTCATATTTCCTTCCAACGTAAACTTCATTTCCCGAACATTTTCTGTTGGAAGAATCGTTTTTTCAGGTGATTTTAAGATGTTATAGGATAGTCTTTTAATAGATTTTTCTTCCTTCATTTCCATTGCTGAATGATCTGAATGGTCTTTTTCTTTCGTTTTAATTCCCATCATCTCATTCATATGATCACTCGTCATTTTTCTTTGACTTTCAGGAAGTTCGGGATACATTACTTCATTCATATCCATCATTTGATTACTCATCGTCATGTTCATCGGTTTCATATTTCCGCTCATTTCCATCATTCCGTTCATCATTTTCATACCTTCAAAAAGCTTTAATCTGGGTAAATCCGGAGCCTCAATTTTTTCTCCCGACCCTAACCAAAGTGAGGCATGACCAATTCGGTCTTCCGAAGTGGCACGAAACTCAAAGCTTTTATTTTCCGGAATCGTAACCTCAATATCATACGTTTCTGAAACTCCAACAATCAATCGATCAACTTCCACAGGAACAACATCGTTTCCGTCATTTCCTACCACTTTAATTTTTCCACCTCCAAAATTCAGCCAAAAATATGTAGAAGAACCGCCGTTGGCAACTCTCAGCCGAACTTTATCTCCTGCTTTTAAATTTGAATAATCAGAAGTTGGAAGTCCATTAATCAGAAATTTATCATAATACACATCGCTCACGTCCATTGCTTCCATCCTCTTCCATTCATTCAAAGCTTTCGTTCCGAAGTTTCCAGATTTTATAGCTTCCCAATAACTTTGAACAGCATTTTTCTTAATCGCATACCAATCTGTATTTGCCATATGAAGTCGTCTTGCAATCTGCATCGGATTATCATCACTCCAATCTCCTAATAATACAGGAATTTCTTTGGTATAATTCACTTTTGGTTCGCCTTCTCTTTTATTGAAAACCAAGATCCCATTCATTCCAATCTGCTCCTGCAAACCTTGGTGAGAATGATACCAATACGTTCCGTTTTGAGAAATTTTAAACTTATATAAATGTGTTTCTCCAGGTTTAACAGGTTTCGTAGTTAAATAAGGAACTCCGTCCTGCTCATTCGGTAAAATCACGCCGTGCCAATGAAAACCTGTATTTTCTTTCAGCATATTATGAAGATAAATTTCTGCGGTATCCCCTTCTGTGAAATATAAAGTGGGCGCCTGCAATTTGCCGTTTACAGCAATTGCTCTTCTGTTTTTACCTGTAAAATTAACGATCGTGTCTTTTACATATAAATCATAACGAACCGTTTTTCCTCCAAAACTTACTTTTCCGTTTTCTGAGTTTCTTTTTAAAACCGGATTTTGAGGTTTAGGTTCAGATTGATTCTCAGTCTGACTTTTAGAAACTAACGAAACTTGAGAATGATCTGTTTTTTTACTCTTAACTTTCTTCTCAACTGTAATCTTATTTTTATTTTCTGATTTTATTTCTGTCTTTAATGGAATTTTCATTTTAGGTTTCATAACAACCATTTTTTTCACCAGTGTCATACCACATTTCGGGCAATCCCTCGCTTTTGAAGAAACTACTTCAGGATGCATCGGACAGGTAAAAATTGTTTTTGCCGTTTGTGAAAAGATAGTAACAGAGAATAAAAGCATCAGAAATAATATTATTTTATTCATAATATTTCACACTTTTAAAAGCTGTATAGTTTAAATTTAGCTTAAACTATACAACTCATTATATTTAAATAAAATAAGAAGATTAATTAATGGTCGACTTTACGTTTCCACAGGTAAGCATAGATTTTCCATAGTAAGGATTTGCAATCTGCTTTTCGTCGCTCAGCCAACTTCCGTCAGCCATTGGACAATACTGAATGTACACAGGTTTTTCTGAAAGCTTAAATTCTTTCGTTAAAGCAATCATATTATCGGAAAGATTGAAAAAAGTTTCTCTCTGAGACGCAATATTTCTAGCATCAGAAATTACCGTTGCATCTTTTTTTAGCATTGTGAGATTGCCTTCAGAAATTAGTTTATAATCAACAGCAGAAGCCGTTTTAATAAATTCTGTTGCGGCTTTTGAAGTTTTGTCGGCATCGTCTGAAGCTAAAGCAGATTTTATCGCAAGATAATTTTGATACAATTTCGTAACCTGAGCATCTTTTTTAGATTGTGCCGAAATTGAAATGATTGAAAATAAAGAAAATGCTGCTGTAATGATATATTTTTTCATTGTTTTAAATTTTAGAATTATTTTTTAAGAATAGATTGTTAAAATATCGCACAATGCGACAAATAATGACTTTCGTAATGATTTAAAAATCAAACGACTGACGAATTCTAAATTCTAAAATTACAATGATTGATAAAGATTGGAACTGACCAAATTTCAGGCGGTGCATTGATCTGAATCTGAGTAAATTTGGTAACTGAAAAAGATCGATCAACAAAGAAAAAATCGTTATACTGAACTTCCTGAATCTGCTTTAAAAAGTCAATTTTAAGAAAATCTGATTTTTGGGAATCATCAACTTTTACAATTTTCAATTCTGTTTTACAGCAGTCTTTTTTAGTTTTTACACCACATTTGCTGCATACATCATCAACTTTCTGACTGATAGAAGCCAATTCTTTCATGCAATAATGAACGCTGAAAACCGCTCCGGAAGAAAATCCGAAGTAGAAAACAGAGAATAATATGGCAAGAATCTTTTTCATTGAGACAAAGGTAAAAATATCTTTTATATGATTGTTATAGAATTGTGTAATGTTGTTATAAAATTTGGAAAAGAAAAACGCCTGAGAAATTTTCAGACGTTTGTATTTTATTTTAGGAGAGATTTAACTATCTATTATTTGGAACCTATTTAATCTTAAATTCAAGTTTCACATTAAAGAAACGCCCTGTCAGACGAACCGGAACCGGATACATTAGATTGGTGTTAGCATCTGTAATCCATTGATTGGCAACTGTATTTCTGATGTTGAATGCATTAAAAACCTGAACCCCCAAAGTTAATTCTTCAAAATTACCCCAAAAACCGTATGTTTTTTTATTTTCCTTTCTGTCTATGAATACTTTTGAAAGCCCTAAGTCAACTCTTTTGTAAGAAGGTAACTTTCTCTGATATTGATAAGGATCTGTAAGAACCGGCGCACCTGTCGGCAATCCCATTGCGTAGGTTAATGTTAAATTCACACGCATTGACGGGAATTTAGGCATATAGTCCTGATAGAACATCGCAAATCTGAACCTCTGATCTGTCGGTCTCGGAATGTCTCCCTGTCCATCAATATTTTCATACACTCTGGCATAACTTGCAGATAACCAAGAATCAACACCCGGAACGAATTCCCCGAATAATCTTGTATCAATCCCGTAAGCATACCCCGTAGCATTATTTTTTCCTGTATAACGAATTCTAACATTATCCATATAATATGGAATAATATTATCCATTTTCTTGTAATATAGCTCTGTTGTTAATTTAAACGGTCTGTCATCAAAATAAAATTCATAATCATTAGCCAAAATTGCCTGAATAGATCTCTGTGATTTTATATTGTTATTGAAATTTCCGTCTAAGTCTTTGATTTCCTTATAAAATGGAGCCTGATAATACACCCCTCCGGAAAGTCTGAATAACATATCTGTATCCCAATCCGGCTTGATGGCGAACTGAGCCCTTGGAGAGAAAATCGTTTCATTATTAAAGCTCCAATGAGAAACTCTTGCGCCTGCATTTACAAAAACTTTATTGTCACCCCATAAAAACTTCTGCGAATACTGTGCATAAGCAGACATTCTTGTAGGTTCAATCTGATTTTTTCCTGCAATATTATACATTAATTTCAAATCTCCCGGACTTCTTGGATCAATAAATTCTTCATGTGGAAGGCTGTATCCTGCAGAATCTACCAATCTCCATTCATTGGTAAGGTCTCTAAGATTTTCTTTTTCATATTTAAAACCAACTTCAATATCCGTGTTTACATTAGGAGAAAAACGCGTTCTGAATTGAGTTCCGTATGTTTTTACAAACAAATCATTTCGTGCATGTTCTATTTGCCCGCCCACGTCATAAGATGTAACCGGAGTACCGGTTATAGGATCAAAAGTCTGTAAAATATAGGCTGAAGCGATAGAATAATATTCTCTTTCACGGTTTTGATAAGCAAAAGCATCCAACGTAAATCTCCATTTGTCTGAAGGTTTATAGTTGATGGAAGCCGTACCCATCATATTTTTATATTTATCGTCTTCACGACCCGCATAATTTACGGTAAGATTAATCGGCTGTTGTAAGGAACCAAAATCTATACTTCTTTCTCTTGGAATCATCTCGTAATCATTCTTAGAATAATATCCTATGAATGAAACGGTCAATTTGGGGCTGAAGTGATAATTAAGATACGTCTGAAAATCCATATACTTGGGATTAAAATCGGTATCTTCTTTTAAAGTATTTAAAACAAGGTTCGTATTTCTATATCTTCCTGAAAATAAAGCCGTAAACTTTTTATTACCATCACTGTCTTTTCCAGCTCCGAAACCTGTGGTTAATCTTCCTCCAATTAAACTCGCCTCACCGGAAACTTCAAATTTTTCCGGTTCACGGTAATAAATATTTAAAGCAGAAGACATTTTATCACCATATCTCGGTTCAAAACCTCCTGCGGAGAAATTCACTGTTGAAACCATATCAGGATTGATGATACTTAAACCTTCCTGCTGAGAATTTCTGATAAGAAAAGGTCTGTAAATTTCAATATCATTAATATAGATAAGGTTTTCATCATAGTTTCCACCACGAACCATATATTGTGAAGAAAGTTCCGTATTGGAATTTACAGACGGTAACGTCTTGATAATCCCTTCAATACCTCCTGAAATACTTGCTACATTTTGAGCATCTTTCGCTGAAATTTTTACAGTGGTAAGGTCGGTGGTTTTTCCTGTTACCTTTTTCTGGAATACAATTTCCTCAATATCATTGGTTTTTACAGTATCCTTTTTTCTTACCTGAGAGAATACTAAAACGGGAACCATAAGGCTCAATGGTAAAACTAGTTTTTTCAAAAGAAATGCTTTAAAATTTCAAACGTGAATATATACAATTTATTTTAACTTATTTAAACTTTATTTAACATTTAAAACAGAATTATAATTACTTTGAAATCCTTTATTATAAGGACTTCTGATTTTTCCGTTTAAAGTTGAAAATTTAAATAAATCCTTAAATTATTATAAAATTGCTTCTCGAACTCTTGTTAGTTTCTGTAATAAATCTTCTAAAAGATCTAATCTCAACATATTTGCACCGTCAGATAAAGCTGTTTCCGGAGTTGGATGCGTTTCTATAAAAATCCCGTCGGCACCCACTGCAATTCCAGCTTTTGCCACTGTTTCAATTAGGTCTGGTCTTCCGCCAGTCACGCCAGAACTTTGGTTTGGCTGTTGTAAAGAATGTGTAACATCCAGAATTACAGGCGCATATTCTCTCATGGTAGGAATTCCTCTATAATCAACAACTAAATCGGTATATCCAAAAGAATTTCCTCTTTCGATGATCGCAACTCTCGGATTATCAGAGTCTGTAACTTTCTGAACGGCAAATTTCATTGATTCCGGAGAAAGGAACTGTCCTTTTTTTAATGAAACACATTTTCCTGTTTTTGCAGCAGCAATCAAAAGATCTGTCTGGCGAACCAAAAATGCTGGAATCTGCAGAACATCAACATATTGCGCAGCCAAGGCAGCATGATCATTTTCGTGAATATCTGTTGTTGTCGGAATGTTGAAAGTTTCACCAACTTTTTTAAGAATTTCCAAAGATTTTTCTTCACCAATCGTCGTAAAAGAATCGACTCTACTTCTATTGGCTTTTTTGAAACTTCCTTTAAAAATATAGGGAATATTATATTTATTTGTTAATTCTACCACTTTTTCAGCAATTCTAAGCGCCATATCTTCGCCTTCAATAATGCAAGGTCCGGCAATAAGGAAAAAGTTTTCTGAATCTTTGTGATGAATATTATCTAAATACTGAATCATTTTTATTTTAATTAAAAAGTTCAGTAAAAATAATGATAAAGTTCGATAATCGGAAATTATTTGATCGCTTTAACAGACTATGATTACAATAGTTTTTTTCTTAAAAATATTGAACAAATGACTGCACAATAGTATCATAAAAAATTGTTGCGAAAAATGCCATAACTGAAAAAGAAATAACATATATAGAATATTTATACAACTTAATGACTTCTACTATTAAAAAATGGATAAAATACAGCATTAGGTAATAACCTGAAAATTTGAATAAGTTTACTTTCAACATTTCAAAATCAGTTGTAATTGATACGATCAAAGCAATTGCTAATGAACCAATAAATCCAAATGCAAAACGTTCTAACAAATTAGAAGCTTTCACAAAAACAAAATAAAATAGATTTGCTAAAGCAAACATTACCAAAAAGAAAATTATACCTGCCAACATCAAAACTTCTTTAAAATCTTTTCAAAAGTATTGATATTCCTGCTTGTCAACTGATCTTTTAGGCTTTTCTTACCTAAAATTTTCCCGAAAGTAGAATCCAAAGTATTTCCTTTGGAAATCTGCCAATAGAAAATATTATTCACAATTTTGGCGTCTTCATTTTCAGTTTTTGAAGCATTTTCGAATTCCTGCATTAAAATTTTCTCGATTCCATCATTTCCTACAAAAGTATAGGAATGAAGATTATCATTCTTTTCAAAAGGATTTCCGTTCCAGATGTTTTCTATTTCTTCCTGAGATTTGATAAATAAAAATGCTTCATAAGAAAAATGATCAGACATTGCTTTTTCAAGAATTTTCTTTAATTCATCTGTAGTTTTGTCTGATGAAAAAATAATATTCCCAGAAGCCAGAATCGAAACCACATTTTCCATGCCTGCCTCTTTGAAAACCTGACAGACTTCTGCCATTTTCATATTAGTTCCTTTTACGTTGACGCCTCGAAGAAAAGCACAGTGTTTCATAGTTTAGATTTTAGGAATTAAGGTTCGGTTTAAAAATATTCAATCAATTCTTTCGTACAAATTATAATCTGTTCCGGAAGGTTTTAAAATATAGATTTTCTCTAAAATTTTGTTATCACTTTTCAAATGATCTTTCACACGGAATTCTTTTAATAATTTATAATGAATTTTGAAATATTCCGCATCTTTTCTTTGGTACAGATCGTCGTAAGAAAGAAGATATTTCGGTTTTCTTTTCTTTACAGTATTAATCCAGAAATTTGGTTTATCTTTTTTGATTTCTTCCTGAACTTCTTTATCAACCAAACCAACTTCGTCAATCGTTTTTAATCCTGAAAAATAAGGAACATAACCCGCAGGTTCCAATAAAATCCATTGATTTTTATCTTTTTCATATTGACCTAAAAATACCCCAATTGTTCGTCTGTAATTCCATTCTCCGTTTCCTGTTGCGATGGAATGAATGGTTTGAAAAGCCAACATCGGGATGATATAAATTACAATTAATAATGACAGCCAAAGGTTTCTTTTTACTTTCTGTTCCAGAATAAAAATTAAAACAGGAACGAACAATAAGATTTGCGGAACCCAGTAATACCAATCAAAAAGACTTTTTTGTGAAAGAAAAATCAATTGTTTGATCCATCCAAAAACAAAGATCATCCATAGAAAACGATTTCTTCTTTCTCTTTGTCTGATTAAATAAATAAAACATAATAATTCAAAAATCAATAATAAAATCGTCAATGGATTAAAATCTCCCGGAAGTTTCAGCATTCCCCAGAAATTACCGAAGTTCAGTCTGAAATAATCTAAATTTTGAGCAAAAGTAAATGGTTTATCGTACGCTAATTTCTTAGCAACAATGGTATTATTTACAATTTCACCAAAATAAAACCAATTGAAAGCGACTGCTGCGGAAACACCTAAAATTCCACCTAAAATATAATTCCATCGGATTTTTTTATTCCAGATTAAATCAACCAAAAATACAATTCCCAAAAAAATGACCGTATCAATTCGGGTAAATAAAATTAAAATCGGAAAAATAATTAAAGCCCATTTTTTATTTTTATTGAATCCATAATACAGCAGGGACATTTCCAGAAGGAAAAGAATTCCGTATTCCATTCCCAAAATAGAAATTTTTATCGCCGGAGGAAGAATTCCGACTAAAAATATAAAGATTGCTTTGTGCCAGACTTTTTTCAGAACCAAATGTGAAAGCAGTAAGCTTCCTATGGTGAAAAGTATAGAATTGAAAATAAGAATTGGGGTAATGAAATTTTCTTTCCCGAAAATCAGATTAAAAATATAGGAAATAAAAACATAAAGATGTGTTGTGGATGCGGAAATTTTGGTATTTCCATTAAATCCGATAACACCATAATCTAAAAGGTTTTGTGCTACTCTCCAGGTAATAAATGCATCTTCCTGAATGTAATGGGTAAGTAAAAAAATGAGCTTGAAAATAACTGTAAATAATACAGCGTACATTGGGATTTTTTGATTTTCTTTCTTGATCATTGTGCTTCTTTAGTTTCGCAAATATAATTCATAAATTTTTGAAACCAAATAGAAATAAAAAAACGGAACCGAAGTTCCGTTTTAAATTTTGTTATTATTGCGTTGCTTTGATAATCGAATTGGTAATTTGACTTTCCTTTTCTTTCGAATATGTAGAATCAAATGGTTCCATAATATCAAATAAATACTGATAGAAAGGTGTGATTTTCTGAACATTTTCAGATTCGCTCATCGCTTTCTCTTTGCCCATTTCTTTAAGATTTTCAACAAACGTATTGAATTTCTTATCAATCGGCTCAATTGATTTTACAAGGTAATCGTAAGCTTTATCCTTTTTGCCGATTTTTGTATAACCGTCTGTAACCGCAGAAATTACTAAGGAATATTCCATTGGTTTTGTTCTGATCTGTCTTCTAAGGAAGCTTTGGTCATATTTACTCAGACTCATGTAGTAATCGTATTCCTCGAAAATTCCTTTTTTAAGAACTTCTGCCAATTTCAATCCTTTTTGTTCCTGTCCTGAAACGATGTATCCGTACACCATTGAACTTAATGAACGAGGATCGTTATACTTTTCTGCTGGGATTTCTTTAGAAGCTAAATCTAATAATTCTAATGCTTTTCCTTTTTGCCCCATTGTAGCCAACGCTGCTGCAGCTCTGCTTGCAGATGCTCTGTAACTCATAATATTTGAAGTTGCCGTTTCATCGAAATGAGTATTCAGATCTTTGAAATTACCCCATCTGAAGTTTTTTACCACATTATAAAGAGAATTGGCATCAACTCTACCCATTTCCCCATCCGGAGTCTGTGGCGTATGAATTGGAACTAATCTGTAGCTGAAACCATCAAACTGAAGATATTCATCAAGATAGAAAATATTTTCACTGTCGTAGATTCCTCCTGAAGAGAAACTGATCGGTCTTTTCCAGTCGAAGTTTGCCAATACATCCAATAAAATCAAATTATTTTTGAAAAGCGTATTTCCTTTATAAGTAATCATAATTTGATTAACCGTATTCGGAAGGTCTGCCGCAGAAATCGTTCCCGATTGTACTGCATTTACTTTATTTACAGGTAAAATAAATTTATTTACAGGTAAAATATTATACTTTTCATACTTTTCTTCTCCAAAATATAATTTTAATAATTCATCTTTTGCAGGAGATTTATATTTAATGAAATTCATGGCTTCCTTCAAAGTCATTGAATCCTGAGTAAGATATTTTCTGAATTCTGCAAATGTAGATTCTGCGCCCTGCTCTTTTGCCATAGAGAAAAGTCCTGCCCAGTCGTCTTTTTTCATCATGTAGATCTGGTCGTTGACACCATCTCTGTAATCATCATGCGTCAGCTGACTAGGAATTGCATCTGCATTGTATGTTTTTCTTTTAATCTGATCAATATTCCAGGGAGTTGAAGCCAATGTGAAATTAACCACTTTTACATCATCTCTGAATCTTTCAGTTTCCTGAATTGCCCAAACCGGATAAGTATCGTTATCACCATACACAAATAAAATATCTTCTTTCGGTAATGATTTTAAGATTGAATATCCGTAATCGTAAGAAGTATATCGGTTGTGTCTGTTGTGAACATTATAATTCTGGAATCCCATCATAAAAGGAACTCCTAATAAAATAACTCCCGCCGCAATATTGGCAGCGTTAGATTTTATTTTAGACTGTAAGAACCAAAGAATTCCTCCGGCTCCGAGACCGATCCAGATGGCAAATGCGTAGAACGAGCCTACCATTGCATAATCTCTTTCTCTTGGCTCAAAAGGTTTTACTCCCGTGTAGAAAATAATTCCGACACTTGTGATGATAAATAAAGATAATATAGCGTAGAATCTTCCGAAGTCTCTGTTTAATTGGAAAAAGAATCCAATTAGCCCTAATAATAAAGGTAAGAAGAAGAATTTTACTGTACTTTCATTTTTGAATTTTGCCGGCATTTTATCCTGATTTCCTAAAATCGCATTGTCTACGAAAGGAATTCCTGAAATCCAGTTTCCTCTTGTAATTTCAGAATTTCCTTCAAGGTCATTCTGACGACCTACGAAGTTCCACATTAGATATCTTACAAAGTAATATCCGTTTTGAAACGTAATGAAATAATTAAGATTCTGAGAAAAAGAAGGTCTCTGAACGGTAATCAAATTATAAGGTTTTACCTTTAAATAATCTGCTGCCGTGATCGTTTTATCTTCATATTTCTTTCTCAGATCATTATAAATCTGTTTAGCTTCAGGATTATCTGCAACGTCTTCGTTAGCATAATTAAACTGAAAATCCGGTGCTCCGTACATAGAAATGTAATTTGCCATTACATCTTTATCTTCACTGAACATTCTCGGCAAAATGCTTACCTGAGATTTATTGTAAACATAATTGATACGGTCTCCTGTCTTTCTATATGTTCCTGCTTTCTCGTCTTTTTCGAAAATTTCCCCTGTTTTCTGAGTTTTGAAACTTCCGTCTTCATTTTTTTCAATCCCGTCATTATTAAGGAAAGCTGTATAGTTTTGACCGTAAATTGTTGGCCAGTCTCCATATTGTTCTCTGTTATAATAATCCAACATACCAATAGCGTTGTCAGGATCATTAAGGTTCATCGGAGGATTTGCATTTGCTCTGATCGGAATAACCATCCAACAAGAAAAACCAATAGTCATAAATACAACTGATAATGCAATTGTCTGGAATACACTTTTCTTTGCTTTTCTGGCATATTTAAGTCCAAAATAACAAATCGCCACTGTAATAATAAATCCTGCAATTGTTCCTGAGTGGAAAGGAAGATTTAATCCATTAACGAAGAAAATTTCCAATTTTCCGAACATTGTCATAATAAAAGGGAAGATTCCTTTAAATACAATCGCTAAAATAACTAAAGTAATACCGTTTGCCCAAAGGAAATTGATCCAGGTAAATTTGTAGTTTCTTGCATAATACACGAAACAAACCGCCGGAATTGCCAACATACACATCATGTGAACACCAACAGAAAGTCCTAAAATGAAGAAAATAAGAATAATCCATCTTTCACTGTCCGGAGCCTGATATTCGTTTTCCCATTTTGTAATCAACCAAACTAAAAGTGCGATGAACATGGATGCCATCGAATACACTTCACCTTCTACCGCCGAAAACCAGAATGTATCCGAAAATGTGAAGCACAAAGCTCCTATAACTCCAGCAAAAAGAATAGAAATTTCCTGATGTCTTGTAATCTCATCAAAATCTTTGTTTAAAAGTCTTCTTACAAAGTGAGTAATCGTCCAGAACAAAAACAAAATCGTAAATGCACTGAATAATGCAGACATCCCATTAATAACAATAGAATAATTCTCTCCGTTACCAAAAGCAAACATGGCTGCCACCGCACCCACAATCTGGAATAAAGCTGCTCCGGGAGCATGCGTTACTTCAAGTTTTACCGCAGAAGAAATGTACTCGCCACAATCCCAAAAACTGAAATTGGGTTCTATGGTGGACAAGTACGTGAAGAATGCAATGACGAAAGTCACCCATCCGAGAAGGGTGTTCCATTGCCTAAAAGTCCAATTTTTCATAGTATTAAATCAATGATGCGAAAATAAGGTTTTTAGATCAGTATCTAATGTTTTTAACAAAATTTAAAGCTTTTGGCTCACTTTTTGAAAACTTTCGGATTTATATAACGAAATAAAAATATTTTTATCTATTTTAGAGGTTAGAAATCAAACAAAAGTTTAGAAATTAAATTTATTTTTTTGTATTTTTGCCGACAGATTTTTATTGAAAAATAACAAATAATGAGTAATGTTTACGATAATATACTTGGCCTGGTAGGAAACACTCCTATGGTAAAGCTTAACAATGTGACGAAAGATATTCCTGCAACCGTTTATGCCAAGTTAGAATCATATAATCCTGGACATTCCACTAAAGACAGAATCGCACTTCATATTATAGACAACGCTGAAAAAAAAGGTTTATTAAAAGAAGGTTCCGTAGTTGTAGAAACTACTTCCGGAAACACAGGATTTTCGATTGCAATGGTTTGCATCATCAAAGGATATAAATGTATTCTTGCAGTAAGTGATAAAACCAAAGCAGAAAAAATTGCCTATCTTAAGGCATTGGGAGCTACTGTTTATATTTGCCCTGCAAATGTACCGGCAGATGATCCAAGATCTTATTATGAAGTGGCTAAGAGAATTGCTTCAGAAACACCAAATTCAGTTTACATCAATCAGTATTTCAATGAGTTGAATATTGATGCACACTATCAGACTACAGGTCCGGAAATTTGGGAACAGACAGAAGGTAAAATAACTCACCTTTTTGCTTGTACTGGAACAGGTGGAACTTTATCGGGTTCAGCAAAATATTTAAAAGAGAAAAATCCTGCAATCAAGATTATTGGTGTTGATGCAGATGGATCTATTTTGAAAAGCTATCACGAAACAGGGGAAATCCATAAAGAAGATGTTCATCCTTATCAGATTGAAGGAATGGGGAAAAATTTAATCCCTTCTGCCCTTCTTTTTGACAAAGTAGACGAGTTTGTAAGAGTAAATGACGAAATGTCTGCCTACAGAACCCGTGAAATCGCTTTGAAAGAAGCAATTATGGGCGGTTATACTACCGGAGCTGTTACGCAGGGATTGATCCAATATGCACAATCCCATGAGCTTTCAGAGAAAGATATGATTGTTTTAATCTTCCCTGATCACGGCTCAAGATATATCACAAAAGTATACAGTGACAAGTGGATGGCAGAACAGGGTTTCGTTAATAATTGTGTTCACAATTATGATGAAGTTTTTAAAACTGAATTCATCAAATAAATAATAAAATAATTTTATACACATTAAGCCTTCTTTGTAAATCACAAAAGGCTTTTTTACTTAAATATTAATAAAATGTTAGATATTTTTGATCGTATTAAACAAAATCCAGGTCCTTTAGGACAATTTGCTGATTATGCTGAAGGATATTTTGTTTTCCCAAAATTGGAAGGTCCGATTGGTCCAAGAATGAAATTTCAGGGTAAAGATGTAATTTTCTGGAGTGCTAATGACTATTTAGGTCTTTGTAACCACCCGGAAGTATTGGAAGCTGATGCAAAAGCAGCTGCAGAATACGGAATGTTTTATCCGATGGGCGCAAGAGCCATGTCCGGAGAAACTCAGCAGCACCAGCAATTGGAAAGAGAACTGGCAGAATTTACTCAAAAAGAAGCTGCTTATCTTTTAAATTTTGGTTATCAGGGAATGGTTTCGGCTATTGACGCATTGGTTACAAGACATGATGTGATTGTTTATGATGCAGATTCTCATGCTTGTATCGTAGATGGAGTTCGTCTTCACATGGGTAAAAGTTTTACTTTCAAACATAATGATATTGCGAGTTTAGAAAAAAACTTGGCAAGAGCGACGAGAGTTGCTGAAGAAAACGGCGGCGGAATCTTAGTGATCACGGAAGGTGTTTTCGGAATGAGAGGAATGCAGGGAAAACTGAAAGAGATTTGTGATTTAAAATCTAAATTCAATTTCAGATTATTGGTGGATGATGCACATGGTTTCGGAACTTTAGGTAAAACCGGGGCTGGAGCAGGTGAAGAACAAGGTTGCCAAGATCAGATTGATGTTTATTTCTCAACTTTTGCTAAATCTATGGCTGGTTTCGGAGCATTTCTCTCAGGAGATGAAACGATTATCAGATTCTTAAAATATAATCTTCGTTCTCAGATTTTTGCTAAATCTCTTACAATGCCAATGGTAATCGGAGGATTGAAAAGACTAGAATTATTGAGAACTCGTCCTGAGATTAAAGATAAATTGTGGGAAAACGTTTATAAACTTCAAAACGGATTAAAAGAAAGAGGTTTCAATCTTGGAAATACCAATACTTGTGTAACACCTGTTTTCATTCAGGGAACAACTATCGAAGCTACTCTTTTAGCAAAAGATTTAAGAGAAAATTACGGAGTTTTCACATCAGTTGTTGTGTATCCGGTGATTCCAAAAGGGATGATTTTATTAAGATTAATTCCTACAGCTTCTCATACAGATGCAGAAATTAATGAAACATTAGCCGCTTTTGAAGGTATTAAAGAAAAATTAGCTTCAGGAGAATATGCAGAAATGGAAAAACAAATGAATATCGAGTACAAACAAATGTAATTGATTTTCAATTTAAAAATAAATGAAAACCGTTAGAATATCTAGCGGTTTTTTTAACAACAAAATCATTAGAGAAATCTAAAAGATTTAAAATAACTTTGCAAAAAATTTACTGTTGAAAGATCTGCTTCTTATCACTCCGCCTTTTACTCAACTTAATACTCCTTATCCTGCGACAGCTTATATCAAAGGTTTTTTGAATACAAAAAATATTTCAAGCTATCAGATGGATTTAGGAATTGAAGTCATTTTAGCATTATTTTCAAAAGACGGAATTCAGCGTGTTTTTAATAAAGAAATTGATCTTCAGCAGATTTCAGAAAATTCAAAGAGAATTTTCACGTTACGGGATGAATATATAAAGACCATCGATCAGGTCATTTCTTTTTTGCAGGGAAAAACTCCCACATTAGCAAGACAAATTTGTTCAATGAATTTTTTGCCGGAAGCTTCCCGATTCAATCAGTTGGATGATATGGAATTTGCTTTTGGAAATATGGGACTTCAAGACAAGGCTAAACATTTGGCAACTTTATATTTGGAAGATTTATCCGATTATATCGTTGAAAATGTTGATCCAGATTTTGGCTTCAGCAGATATGCAGAAAGATTGGGAAAAAGTGCAAATTCTTTCGATGAATTATACTCAAAACTTTCATACGATCAAACTTTTATTGATGATTTTACTTTAAAAATTCTTCAGGAAAAATTAAATTTTGTACAGCCAAAATTAATTTGTTTTTCAATTCCTTTTCCTGGAAATTTGTATTCTGCTTTTCGTTCTGCAAAGTATATTAAAGAACATCATCCTCACATCAAAATTGCGATGGGCGGTGGTTTTCCCAATACAGAATTGAGAGAAATTAAAGATAAAAGAGTTTTTGAATTCTTCGATTTTATTACTTTAGATGATGGAGAAATTCCTCTTGAACTGCTTTACGAAAATGTTTTTAAGTCTGAATTAAATGAAGAATCTCAATTTAAAAGGACTTTTTTAATTGAAAACGAAGTAGTTACCTACAAAAATAATTCTACTAAACACGATTATAAACAGGCAGACATTGGAACTCCAGACTATACTGATTTACAATTAGATAAATATATTTCTGTTATTGAAATTGCCAATCCGATGCACAGTTTATGGAGTGACGGAAGATGGAATAAGTTGACGATGGCACACGGTTGCTATTGGGGAAAATGCACTTTCTGTGACATTTCCTTAGACTATATTAAAATTTATGAACCTATTTCAGCCAAAATTTTGGTTGACAGAATGGAAGAACTAATCCAGACGACCGGAGAAACAGGTTTTCATTTTGTAGATGAAGCGGCTCCACCTGCTTTGATGCGTGAAGTAGCGTTGGAAATTTTACGAAGAAATTTGGTAGTAACCTGGTGGACTAATATTCGTTTTGAAAAAAGTTTTACCCGAGATTTATGCTTTTTATTAAAACTATCTGGTTGCGTTGCCGTTTCTGGTGGATTGGAAGTCGCAAGTGACCGATTACTAAAATTAATTGACAAAGGAATTTCCGTAGAACAGGTTGCCAAAGTGACAAGAAATTTCACCGAAGCCGGGATTATGATTCATGCTTATCTGATGTATGGTTATCCAACTCAAACGATTCAGGAAACCGTTGATTCTCTGGAAATGGTTAGGCAATTATTCGAAATGGGAATTTTACAAAGTGCTTTCTGGCATCAGTTTGCTATGACTGCACATTCACCTGTCGGATTAAATCCGGAAGAATTTGGAGTAACACCCATTAAACAGGAAATTCTATTTGCCAACAATGATATTGATTTTACAGACAAAACAGGAATCGATCATGGGAAATTTAGTTTTGGGTTGAAAAAATCTTTGTTCAATTATATGCACGGAATTAATTTTGACCTTTCTCTTCAGGATTGGTTTGATTTTAAAATTCCGAAAACGACGATTCATCCGGACCATATTCATGATTCTCTGCTGGAGGAAGAAGATTTTAAATTTAAGGGAAATTCAAAAGTCATATTTTTAACAAAAAACGTAATCGCTGAGAATCTCATAAAAACAAAAAAGAAATATACTTATCCGTACACGAAAATTACAGTTCATTTAAAAACTACTGTTTTGAGCATAGATTTAGAGCGAGAACAGGCAGAATGGCTAATGAAAATGTTTGAAGAAAATCCGACTGAGAATCAGAAAAAAATTACACTTCAACAATTGAAAATAAATTTTGAAGAAAATCTTGAAGATTTTGAATTATTCTGGTTTTCAAAACCTATACAGCAATTAAAAGAAAATGGTGTGATTTTAAGTTTGTAAAACTTAATTAATAATAAAGAAAACAAAAATTCCTGAAAATAATTTTCAGGAATTTTTGTTATAAGTTTTGGCTAAAACCATTGAATATTTCTTATGTAAACAGAATAATTGATAATTTTATTTTTGAATACCATCTTTTGTAACCTCGCCTACGATAACTTTTTCCTGAATTTTAATAAAATTAGGATCTAGGATTGCCATTCGTTCTGCAATAGCCTTATAGGTGGGGAATTTTAAAATCGAAGCACGGCCAGAGATTTCCCTGTAAATTGTAAAAACCTTTCCTCCGGCAGTCTTTAATTGCTTGGTTGTTGTAATATATTTTCCAATAAACTTACTTTTAGCATCATAAATTTCGATATCAACAAAAGTTTTGTCCGTAATTGTATCTTCAGACCCAAAACTCACAGGCAGATTGGTAAAATAACCCACTGGTTTACCGTTACTTAGAATTTCTCCTACGTTGTTTACTGTGATATTTAATTTGTCAATTTTAGTTCTTGTCGTATATGCATCTTTAGTCTTGGAATCAAGTTTTCTTTTCGGATTATTTTTAAAAAGCTCATCGAGATTTTTAATATTGATTCCTCTTTCATCGATAATCTTTAAACTTTTAACACAAGTATAAGCTGCTGATTTTTCATCACCTGAAAATGCAGAAGGAGAAATATAATCTAACTCGAGAGTTTTATCCTGATTATAAATTCTATTTAGTTTGATATAACTATCTCTTACAGAATCTACTATACTTTTATCTACAAACTCTACTGTGTAAATCGGAGTTTCTTTCAGATCCATAAAAGTATAAACATTACCTTTATTTGAAAGCTTTGCGACATGAATTCCTTCAAGATTTACAATTCCTCTTTTAATTTTAACCGTTTGAGCATTAAATAAGGTTCCTAAAACTGTAAATAAAATGATTAAACTACTCTTCATACAACCAGATTCTTACATAAAATAAAAAAAGTGTAACCAAAGTTACACTTTTCTTGAAAATATATTTAGCTTTTCATTTAATTATTCGCAAAGGATAATTCCTTTATCATGATTAAATTCTACAACACCGCTTTTGATTGGATAAGAAAAAACAGAGTCTTTTTCATTTTCTTTTGTAAAGTTTTTAGTATATGCTTCATCAATTGATTTTGCATATAGTTTCACTTTACCTCCGATTAATGAAGAAACAATTCCTGCGTGGTTTTTCATGATGTGAAATTCACCATTTTTTCCAGGCAATAATACTGAATCTACTTCACCTTCAAAAACTACGTATTCTGGTGTTAATATTTTTATATTCATTTTAATTTAGATTTAAAGATTTCAGAATTCAGATTTCAGACATAAAAGTCTCATGTCTAGAATCTGACATCTTGTGTCTAATTAATTTATTAAGCGTTATCAGCTAACATTTTTTGTCCTGCTGCGATAGCTTCTTCAATAGTTCCTTTCAAGTTGAAAGCAGCTTCTGGTAAGTGATCTAATTCACCATCCATAATCATATTGAATCCTTTGATGGTATCTTTGATATCTACCAATGATCCTTTAAGACCTGTAAACTGTTCTGCAACGTGGAAAGGCTGAGAAAGGAATCTCTGAACTTTTCTAGCTCTGTAAACTACTGATTTATCTTCTTCAGAAAGTTCTTCCATACCAAGAATTGCAATAATATCCTGAAGAGCTTTGTATCTCTGAAGAATTTCTTTTACTCTCTGAGCACAGTTATAATGTTCTTCACCGATAATTTCCGGAGCCAAGATTCTTGACGTAGAAGCCAATGGATCTACCGCTGGATAAATACCCAATGAAGCAATTTTTCTATCTAGTACTGTGGTTGCATCCAAGTGAGCAAACGTTGTTGCTGGCGCCGGGTCAGTTAAGTCATCCGCAGGTACGTAAACCGCCTGTACTGAAGTAATTGAACCATTTTTAGTTGAAGTAATTCTTTCCTGCATCGCACCCATTTCAGATGCCAAAGTTGGTTGGTAACCTACTGCAGATGGCATACGACCAAGAAGTGCAGATACCTCAGAACCAGCTTGTGTAAAACGGAAGATATTGTCTACGAAGAACAATACGTCTCTACCTTGTCCGCTTTCTCCACCGTCTCTGTAGTACTCAGCTAATGTAAGACCAGAAAGTGCTACTCTAGCTCTTGCTCCTGGCGGCTCGTTCATCTGTCCGAAAACGAATGCAGCTTTTGAATCTTTCATTGCTTCTAAATCTACTTTAGAAAGATCCCAACCTCCGTTTTCCATAGAGTGCATGAAATCATCACCATACTTGATAATTCCTGATTCCAGCATCTCTCTCAAAAGGTCATTCCCTTCTCTCGTTCTTTCACCTACTCCGGCAAAAACTGAAAGACCTCCGTGTCCTTTTGCAATATTGTTAATCAACTCCTGGATCAATACTGTTTTACCTACACCTGCACCACCGAACAAACCAATCTTACCTCCTTTTGCGTAAGGCTCAACTAAGTCGATTACTTTAATACCTGTGAATAAAACTTCTGCAGAAGTTGAAAGTTGATCAAATTTCGGAGCTGGTCTGTGAATAGGAAGACCACCTTCCTTAGATATATTTTGAAGTCCGTCGATAGCATCCCCAACCACGTTGAAAAGTCTTCCGTTTACAGCTTCACCGATTGGCATCATAATAGGATTTCCGTATCCAATTACTTCCTGCCCTCTCTGAAGACCGTCTGTAGCATCCATTGCGATACATCTTACTGTATCTTCACCAATATGTTGTTCTACTTCTAAGACTACTTTTTCACCGTTTCCTTTTGTAATTTCCAACGCATCATAAATACTTGGAATTGCTTCCACATTTGAGAAGACTACGTCGATTACAGGACCAATAATTTGAGAAATTTTTCCTTTAATTTGGTTTGCCATTGCTAAATTTTTTCTTGGTGCAAATATAATGATTCTTAATAAACCTGCAATTGCTAAAAAAAAGATTTTTATCATGCTTTTTCAATAATTTACCGATCATTTTTTCGCTTAAAAACATTGATAAATTGTTATATCGATACATTGTTACATTATACTTATATTTGCAGTCAAATTTTTTTCGTTTTGAAAGTTTTCAAGAATTTTAAAGATTATACCTCTCAGAAGCCTTTAGCATTGTCCTTAGGAATGTTCGACGGTGTACATCTTGGGCATAAAAGTATTATTGATGAATTGATAAAAATAGGTTCTGAGAACGATTTAGAAACTGCAATTCTTACATTCTGGCCGCATCCGAGGTTTGTTTTTAATCCGAATGAAGATCTAAAGCTTCTGAATACTTTAGAGGACAAGAAATTTTTGATGGATAAATATTGTATTGAAAATTTATTCCTTAAAGAATTTGATGAAGAATTTAGAAATCTTACCGGAGAAGAGTTTGTACGACAGATTTTAATTGAAAAGTTGAATGTAAAGTATTTAATTATAGGATACGACCATTCTTTCGGAAAAAATAAAAGCGGAAACTTTGAACTGCTTCAAAAATTATCAAAAGAACTTGATTTTGAGGTTGAACAAATGGAAGCTATCAATATTCACGAAAATAATATCAGCTCAACAAAAGTTCGAAATGCATTGTTATCAGGCAATATTAAGGAAGCTAATGAAATGCTGGGTTACTCCTACTCTGTTTCCGGAACTGTAGTTCATGGAAAAAAAATAGGAAGAACAATTGGTTATCCGACTGCAAATATTGAAACAGATTCTATTAAAATATTACCTAAAAAAGGAGCTTACATTGTTGAAGTATTCGTTAAAAATCAACGATATAAAGGAATGTTAAGTATTGGAACAAATCCTACTGTTAACGGAGAAAAGCTAACGGTGGAAGTTTATATTCTTGATTTTGAAGGAGATATTTACGACGAAAAAATTACTGTTAAATTCAGAGATTTTCTACATGACGAAATTAAGTTTGAAGGATTGGAAAAATTAATCGAAAGATTGGATGAAGATAAAAGATTAACAGAAGAATTTGATTTCTAATTATTTATAATTTCCTCTTTCGCTTTTTTCGTTAATGACTTAAATACCAAATCATACGACTGATCGATTAATTTAAAAATCAGCTCTCTTTTTAAACCATCTGTCATTACTGAATTCCAGTGTGTTTTGTTCATGTGAAATGCCCCTGTAATTTGTGGATATTGTTCACGAAGTTCAGCACTCCATTCCGGATCGGTTTTTACATTGATTCCTAAAGGTTGTTTTTCCAAAGCCATCAGCAAAAACATTTTTGTTCCTACTTTCATCACAAGCGTTTCATTATCAAAAGGAAAGCTTTCTGTAACTCCTTTTTTCGAAAGACAATATTCTAAAATTTCGTTGGCATCCATATTATAATCAGTAATGAACAATTGGTAGTGGGTAATATTTTTTACTTTAATTCAAATTTAGTAAATTTAATAAAGAAAATACCATCACAACAAACGACATTATTATGAAAGCTCTCGTAATCGGCGCTACAGGTGCTACAGGAAAAGATTTAGTGAATCAATTACTTCAGGATAAAGATTTTGAAGAGGTTGATATTTTCGTAAGAAAGCATATTAATTTTCAAAATGATAAGTTAAAAACTCATATTGTAAATTTCGAAAAACCCGAAGAATGGAAAAATTTGGTAAAAGGTGATGTTATTTTCTCCTGTCTTGGGACTACTTTAAAAGCAGCAGGCAGCAAAGAGGCACAAAGAAAAGTAGATTATGACTATCAATATCAATTTGCGAAAGCCGCCAAAGAGAATAATGTCGACGATTATATTTTAGTTTCCTCTTACGGAGCAGATTCTAAGTCAAGAATTTTTTACTCAAAAATGAAAGGCGAATTGGAAGACGCTGTAAAACAACTTCATTTTACAAAAATTACCATTTTTCAACCAGGAATGCTAGAAAGAAAAGAATCTGACAGAACGGGAGAAGTTTTGGGAAGTAGAATTATCAAATTTGCTAACAAATTAGGACTTTTTGAAAGTCAGAAACCACTTCCAACAAATATTTTAGCCAAAGCAATGATAAATTCTTCAAAAATAAAAAGTAACGGTTACTCCAAAATAAAACTGGGAAATATTTTTTGTTTTGCTGAGAAAAGTAACGAGTAATTCAATGTAATAATATATCAGTTTAATAATAACAAAATTCAAAATTAGTATTGCTAAACTGATATATTGGTTAAGTGTTATTTCAGATATTTTGTAATTGCTTCATCTGTAGGTTTTGTTGTACTTACAAAAGAATCAATTAGTTTTCCGTTTTCGTCGATTAAAAATTTTGTAAAATTCCAAAGGATGGTTGTATTTTTTACTCCATTTAAATCCTTTTCAGTTAAATATTTAAAGATTGGAGCGGTATCATCACCTTTTACAGAAACTTTGGAAGCTAATGGAAATGTCACGCCATAATTCTTCTGACAGAAAGCACCGATTTCCTTATTAGAACCTGGTTCCTGACCTCCGAAATTGTTAGCAGGAAATCCTACTACTACCAATTTATCCTTATATTCTTCAGCAACTTTTTCAAGATCAGCATATTGCGGTGTGAATCCACACTCTGAAGCGGTATTTACCACAAGGATCTTTTTGCCTTTAAAATCTGCAAAATTAATTTGTTTGCCTTCTTCTAAGGCATCAACTTTGAAATCGTAGATTGATTTTCCCATAAGTTCTTTGGTTTTGGCTTTAGATGCATCGCTCTTTTTTTGAGCACAACTATTAAAAAATGCCACAAAAGAAAGCAGCACTAAAAAAATCTTTTTCATAACTAAATTTTATTCTTTTAATTAAAACTTAAATGTATTAGCAGGAAATACTTTATTTATGTCAATTCTATTAAGAAGCATGACAAAATCTCCGTCTTTCTTTGTACTTGCAGACTCAATTCTGAAAGGCATCGACAAATTTCCCACTTTTTTATAATCTGAATAATCTAATGTTTCATCTTTTTTTACTTCTCTCAAAAGCATATAACTTTTAGTATCGAAATAATACATATTTTTATTAACGTTTTTCGTTAATTCCACTTTATGACAATAAATATTTCCGATTTTCTCTTTACCTAAATATTTAGCTTCAAAACCTTTATTTTCCCAGTCAATAAAATCATTATCGAAACTTTCAGGCATATATTCTGCGTATTCCTGAACTTTATTTGCCGCATAGTTCATGGCGTATCCTTTTGTCCCGTCATATCCTTCAATTGCCGTATCTTTTCCACCTATTGTAATCACAGTTTTGGTAAGATTCGGACGTTGCTGATAAATTTTTATCGGATATTCGTCTTTAATTCCTAAAATCACTTTTCCCTGTAGAAGTACCGAATTTAAAAGTTTCCAATTGGTTAATCCTCCGGATAATTCGATATTTTTATCAATAATTTCTTTTGCGGTCTGTGCAAAAGATAGCTGTGAACATATCAGGACGAATACAAAAAGTAATTTCTTCATTAATTCAATTTTATCAATTCAAATATAAGGCTTTATTAATTTATCATTGCATTGGTAGTACAATTTACCAATTAATTAGACAGTAATTTCCTTGCTTTTTCAAGATCTTCCGGCGTATCGATTCCTACTCCTATGAAATTAGTTTCTATCAGCTTGATTTTCATACCATATTCCAAATAACGAATGCATTCTATTTTTTCTGAAATTTCCAATGGTTTCATTTCTAATTTTGAAAACTGAATTAATGCATGTTTTCTGAAAGCGTAAACTCCGATATGTTTAAAGTAATCAACATTATACGAAATCTCTCTATGAAAAGGAATCACAGAACGGCTAAAATATAAGGCAAAACCATTATTATCAGTAATAACTTTTACATTATTAGGGTTTTCAATTTCCTCTTTGTCAGTGAGTTGTATTTTTAATGAAGCTAAAGAAATTTCCTGATTTTCATCGTTATGAAAAACTCCAATTAACTGTTGTAATGGTTCTAATTTTAAGAAAGGTTCATCACCCTGAACATTGATCACAATATCACAATCAATATTTTGTACTGCTTCTGCAATTCGGTCGCTTCCTGTTTCGTGTTGTCCGGTCATCACAGCTTTTCCGCCATTTTTTATAATTTCATCAAAAATAATTTCCGAATCTGTTGCCACAAAAACTTCATCAAATAAACCCGTTTCCACGACATTTTGATACGTTGTTGTAATAACCGTTTTTTCTCCCAGCATCTGCATTAATTTAGCCGGAAAACGGCTTGCTTCATAACGTGCGGGAATAACTGCGATAATCTTCATTTTATAAATAATAATGATTTAATGTAAATAATTAACCAAAAAGATAATTCCGTAAATCCACGAGATGTACAGAAATGAATAAAAAAATCCGAAAGCGAAACTTTTTAGCAAATTTCCTTTACAATGCTTCGAATTTTTAAATACCAAACGTAAAGCTCGGAAAAAAATCCAATATAATAGGGCTGTAAACAATAAAATTACAACCCAAAAGAAAACTCCGAGACAATATAAAAGAAAAATAAAGACAACGGAGATCAATATCCACAGAATAATTGAAAGGATAATTCCTCCAATTCCGTCTCCTACGGCTGGTCCATCGAAATCAAAACTTCCCATTTCAGGAGTTTTATCCGACATTTTTTTGATTCTTTCTTTTGTTAAAATATTTCCAATATTCTCCTTCAATTTTAGACCATAATACAAGCCCAAACTGATAAAAAGAAAGAATGCAACCGCTAAAATTGATGTTGATAAGATTGAATTTTGAAATAAGGATCTGTGCGAACCAGTTCCCGAAAGCCAAACACTGAGAATGACCAAAATGACAATTCCTAAAGTTGAATAACTTAATAATTTTGTTTCAAGAAATGATTTTTTCCGGAAATTCATTAATGGATGTTGAATGATTTATTGTAATATTTGAATTTCACCACCGGCCATTTAAAATAAAAATTGCCGAAGTAGAAACCTCCGGCAATTTATGTGATTTTTTCTAAAAGTCAAATTCCCCGGTAAAAATATTGCTGTCATTTTCCCTTTTATTTTATTTCTGACTTTGGAAAACGGCAATTTTTCTTTTCTGCCTTCCGTTCGAATAATACAAATAAACTTCTGCCATAATGGTGGTCGGCCCTGAAACTCTGTTTTGTCTTTCACCAAAGAAATTGGTTTTAATCTTATATTTTCCTTTCATCGCTTTCTTCAATAAAAATTGTTCGGGTCCGAAAACTAGTGTAAAATCATTGCTTAATCTTCCCCCAATCTGAGTAGATTTATGGTCATAAGAACAATCTTCACCCTTAGGATCTGTTACCCAAAGATCAATATCTGTATCATCTTTATTCCAATTAATTACCACACGAATGTCTACAGGTGAATCAGCTTTCAGGCGATTATCGATTTTACTTGCATCAATGCTTTTATTCTGACTTAAAATATTGTTGATTTCCATGATCAGAATCTCTAACAGAAATTTCGTCTGTGAATTCCTGATAAAGAAGTGATTTATAAACATTAAGTGCTTCCTACGATCTTTTGTTATCAACCAAAGCTAATGCATAATCTCTGTGACTTTGAGCATCAAAAGGTCTCCATCCCAAGATTTTCTGAGTGATCCAAAAGTTTGCTTCAAACCAAAAAAGGGATAAAATATTCATTTCAGTTTAATTAGAAATAAAATTCCAATAATTAAAATTTTAATCGTAATATTGCGATATAATTATTCTACGAGATTATGGGAGCAACAAAAACTGATCATTTTACCGATTCACAAAATAAAATTGCTATAATATCGAAAGCATTAGGACATCCGGCAAGAATTGCTATTATTGAGTATCTGTTGAAAGTAAATACTTGCATCTGTGGAGATATTGTTAACGAATTACCATTAGCGCAGGCAACGGTTTCTCAACATCTGAAAGAATTGAAAAATGCCGGTCTTATAAAAGGTAATATTGAAGGAACAGCGATTTGCTACTGTATTGATGAAAATACTTTTGGAGTACTGAAAGATTATTTTTCAAATATAATTCTGACAACTACCAATCAGAAATGCTGTTAAGGCATTTTTTTTAAACGTATATATCGTAATATTGCATTTAACCAATAAATAAAAATTTATGAAACTATCTGAAATCAAAGAAATTTTACCCATATTAGAGAATGTAGAATTTCAATTAGAAAATGGAACATTTGTTCCTGAACATTTCCATATAACAGAAGTGGGAACTGTAACAAAACATTTTATCGATTGTGGCGGAACGATTAGAAATGAAAAAGTAGTAAATTTTCAATTATGGAATGCTGATGATTTTGAACATCGTTTAAAACCTACAAAACTTTTAAACATTATTAAGTTATCAGAAGAAAAATTGGGTATTGAAGATGACGAAATTGAAGTTGAGTATCAAAATACAACAATAGGCAAATTTGATTTGGAATTTAATGGGAAAAATTTTGTTCTTAAAAATAAAACAACAGCGTGCTTAGCTCAGGATTCTTGCGGAATTCCAGCTGAAAAACAAAAAGTAAACTTAGCTGAGCTTTCTAATAACCAAACTTCTTGCTGTACTCCAAATTCAGGATGTTGCTAATTCAAGTAAAACTATGTATTCGAAATTACTACAAACAATAGAATTACTGAAAAATCTGGAAATCAAGGAAGACAGAAAAGCTACTTTAGCACCATTGGTTGATTTTATTCAGAAAAGATTGCAAGAACAAAAAGAAATAACCATAAACTTTATCTGTACCCATAATTCAAGAAGAAGCCATTTGTCACAGGTTTGGGCTCAGGTTGCGAGTGCTTATTATGATATTCCGGGTGTAACTTGCTATTCAGGTGGAACAGAAGAAACTGCAATGTTTCCCAAAGTTGTGGAGACTTTGCAACAACAGGGGCTTTTCATCAATAAAATTTCTGATACGGATAATCCTGTATATGCAATAAAGTATGATGAAGACAGACATCCAATTATTGGTTTTTCTAAAAAATATGATTGTTCATTTAATCCTACTTTTGGTTTTGCTGCAATCATGACCTGCTCCCAGGCAGATGGTGGCTGTCCTTTTATTGCAGGGGCAGACAAACGAATTCCAATAACTTTTGAAGACCCTAAAATATCTGATAATACACCTGAACAAACAGAGGTTTACAATGAAAGAAGCTTACAGATTGGTACTGAAATGTTCTATGTCTTTTCTCAGATAAAAAAATAAGAATTGATTAAACAAATGTAAATGCAACCAAAATTAAAATTTCTTGATAGATTCCTTACGTTCTGGATATTCTTGGCAATGTTTTTAGGAATAGGTTTGGGATATTTATTTCCCAATATTTCTGAAATTACCACTTCCCTATCTATAGGAACTACAAATATTCCATTAGCGATTGGTTTAATCATTATGATGTACCCACCATTAGCAAAGGTTGATTATTCATTGTTGCCTAAAGTTTTTCAAGATAAAAAGGCAATTGGAATTTCTCTGTTACTGAATTGGATTGTCGGTCCGGTTTTAATGTTCTTATTAGCAATCATTTTCCTGAGAGATGAACCTAATTATATGATTGGTCTAATTCTTATTGGTTTAGCAAGATGTATTGCCATGGTACTTGTTTGGAATGACTTAGCAAAAGGTAATCGTGAATATGGAGCATTATTGGTAGCTCTAAACAGTATTTTTCAGGTATTGAGCTATAGCTTTATGGTTTGGCTCTTTATCAATGTGTTACCTGAAAAATTAGGTTTGGCTAATTTTAATGTATCTGTATCAATGAAAGATGTTACCGAAAGTGTTTTAATATATTTAGGTATTCCCTTTCTAGCAGGTTTTGCGAGCCGTTACTTTCTAACCAAATTAAAAGGTCTAGAATGGTACAATAGAAAGTTTATTCCTAAAATATCTCCACTGACTTTATATGCACTTTTATTCACGATTGTACTCATGTTCAGTCTGAAAGGAGATAAGATTTTAGAATTACCACTAGATGTTTTAAAAGTGGCAACACCGTTAACAATATATTTTGTGCTGATGTTCTTTGTAAGTTTCTTCATCAACAAATCTTTCAATGTACCCTATGATAAAAATGCTTCAATAGCTTTTACGGCAACAGGAAATAATTTTGAATTAGCAATTGCAGTCGCGATTGCCGTGTTTGGAATCCACTCTCAACAGGCATTTGTCGGCGTAATCGGACCTTTGGTTGAAGTTCCTGTTCTAATATTACTTGTAAGGATAAGTTTGTGGCTAAAGAAAAAAGTTTATCAGTAGAAATTTCAATAAAATAGACCTGAATGTAATAACTCAGGTCTATTTTTTATTAATATATTTTTTAATTATTTCAAATTATTCAAAGCATTTTCCAATTTAGGCATCATTGCAGAAATTTCTTCAGTTGCCAAACCTCCAACAGAAGCTCTGAACCAAGGCTCAGATTTTTCTTCTCCGAATGCAGAAAAAGGAACCAAAGCAACGCCAGCTTCGTTGATTAAATAGAATACTAAGTCAGACGAATTTTCGATAACCGCTCCATCAGGTTTTGTTTTTCCGATATAATCTAATTTAATCGTCAAATAAAGTGCACCCATTGGCTCGATACTGTCGACTGCAAGACCTTTTCCTTTTAAATCCTGAATTCCTGCGTGAAGAACTTTTAAGCTCGCTTCCAATTTTCCTTTGAAATCTTCTACGAAAGCATTTACTTCTTCTGGATTTTCATAATATTTTGCAGTTGCTTCCTGTTCAGGTTTTGGAGCCCAAGCTCCAACGTGCGTTAAAAGAGCCTTCATTTTATCTAAAATATTTGAAGGACCAAATCCCCAACCTACACGAACTCCTGTTGCAGCAAGGCATTTTGAGATACCGTCGATATAAATTGTATATTCTTTCATTTCTGGGAAAAGAGACACAGGATCTACGTGTTCTGCTCCGAAAGTAAGGTTGGAATAGATTTGATCATACATTAAGTACAATGGTTTCTCATCTTCACCTCTCTTTTTATTTTCTTCTAAAATCAATTCACAAATTTCAGAAAGTTGCTCTTTTGTGAACATTGTTCCTGTCGGATTCAATGGAGAACAAAGTGCGACCAAAACCGCTCCGCTCAAATGAGGTCTTAAATCATCTGCAGTGGGAAGGAAATTGTTTTCCGGAGTTGTCTTTACTTCAACAGCATCAGCTGAAGTAAGGTAAGCATAGTGATTGTTGTTCCAAGATGGTGTAGGATAAACTACTTTATCACCTTCGTCAACGATAGTTTTGTAAACTGCATAGATCAAAGGTCTTGAACCTGCTGTAATTAAAATATCGTTTGGCGAATAATCAAGATTCCATCTGGTTTTTAAGTCTTTAGAAACTTCTTGTCTCAAAGATAAAAGTCCATTTGCAGGCGGATAATTTGTCAGATTATTCTGATAAGCTTTCTGAATTTCCTCCTTCAATTTTGCAGGAATAGGATAGATATTAGAGTTCAAATCACCAATGGTAAGATTTGCAATTTCTGCTCCTTTTGCCTTTAAATCATTTACTTCGTTACCAATTTTTACAATTTCAGAACCTATCAGGTTCGCCGCTAATTTTGAAACTTTCACTTTATTTTTATTTAAATTTATTTACTATTTCTATCCATCATTTTTTTATGGATCTCTTCATCAGGAACTTTTGCATCAAAAAGACTTATCAATTCGTTAGATTTTTTTGCAACATAAGAATTCGGATATTTTTTTATAATCCTGTTGAATTCCTTCCTGTTTTCATTATATAATGTTCCGTCGGAATGCTCATGAGTAGGTGTATTGTCCATCCCTAACAGGTAATCTGTTAAATAACTGTCATATATCTCTTTTGCTCTCGGAAGTAAAAGACTTTGAGGATACTTATTGATAAAATTCTCCCAAAATATCGTTCTGTCTCCTAATTCTTTCCAGGAAATTACTATTCCTGCATCTGCCGAATACAATCCTTCACTTTCTTTTGCCAACTGCTCAATATAGCTGTTATAATCCGCTGTTACGTTGTCTCTGAATATCGAAAAATAATGATCGGGCACAGACCAGATTTCTGTATAACCTTCTCCTATTTCCCTAAATTCAAGATTTCCTTTTTTAAGCTCAGCAGCCAACTTTTTTACGTTTTCCGGCAACTTGTAACTATTGCTGTTAGAATCATAATAATTAACATAGTCTATCAAAACTTTTACTAAGTTTTCACTTAAACACAGTATATATTTATTGCGAATTTTAATGTAATCTTCGTATAATTTATCATTCTGTTTAGGTGAATTCTGAGCAACTTTCTTTATTATTTTATCTTTATGCCATTGTAAAGCTGTAATATAATTTTCTGTTGTATTTGAAGAAAAGCATACCGTATCAACAGATTTAAATGAATCTTTGGCGTTTTCTGTTTTCGACATGGTATCTATTTCAACTTTTTCCTGAGAAGTTTTTGAAGCTTCTTTTTTACAGGAAGAAATAGAAATCAACAGAATAAAAGCCGCTAAACCTTTTTTAATCATAAAGATAATTTTGAAATTAATCTAACTTCAAATCTTTTCTTACTTCTTCAATTTTTGCCTCCAAAGACCTAAGTTTATCTCTGAAATCAGCTTCAGAAGTAATAGAATCTTTTACGGAAATATAAAATTTAATCTTCGGTTCTGTTCCTGAAGGTCTTACGCACACTTTTGTACCATCCTGAGTATAATAAATCAAAACATTCGATTTTGGAATGTCGTTCATCACCACTTTTTCATTTTTAGAAACGATAAAATTAGTCTGCTCTTTAAAATCCTTCACTTCTTCAACCAATGAACCCGCCAATTCTTTCGGAGGATTTTCACGGAAATTCTTCATCATGTTCTGAATTTCTTCTGCTCCATCTTTTCCTTTTCTTACCAAATTCACCAGACCTTCGTAATACATTCCGGTTTCCTGATAAATTTCGATCAGATATTGGTACATTGTTCTTCCGTTGGCTTTACACCAAGCAGCAATTTCACAAGCCAAGACAATACTTCCGCAAGAATCTTTGTCGCGAACGAAATCTCCCGTCATAAAACCGAAACTTTCTTCGCCACCACAAATGAATTTTTCTTTTCCTTCCACATCACGGATCATTTTTCCGATCCATTTAAAACCTGTCAATCCGGCTTTGCACTGAACACCGAATTTCTGAGCAATATAAAAGAAAATATCAGACGTTACAATCGTAGAACCGATGAATTCTTTTCCGGTGATTTTATCCTGCTTTCTCCATTCATTTAAAATATAATATGTTAAGATCGTATTGCACTGATTTCCATTCAATAACTGAATTTCTCCGTCTAAATTTCTTACGGCAATTCCTAATCTGTCACCATCCGGGTCGGTTCCGATCACGATGTCTGCATTGGTAATTTTAGCTAAATCCATCGCCATTTCCAATGCTGCAGGTTCTTCAGGGTTTGGAGAATCAACGGTCGGAAAATTTCCGCTTGGGATCATCTGTTCTTTTACTAAATCAATCTTTTTGAAACCTGCTTTTTTCAACGCTCTAGGAACCGTTGTATAGGTTGTTCCGTGGATTGATGTGAAAACTATATTTAAATTTTCTTTTCCAACATTCTGATAGGTAGAATTTTCGATACAGGCATCAATATAAACTTCATCCTGCTCCTCTCCGATCCATTCGATTAAATCATCGTTTCCGTTGAATTTAATTTCATCGAATTTCACAGAATACACTTCATTGATGATCGCTTCATCATGAGGCGGAACAATTTGCGCCCCGTCATTCCAATATACCTTATAACCGTTGTATTCTGGTGGATTGTGAGAAGCCGTCAATACGATTCCTCCATTACATTTTTTATCACGAACCGTGAAAGATAATTCCGGAGTCGGTCTGTGATTCTTGAAAAGCAATACTTTAATTCCGTTTGCCGTCAAAACATCTGCCACCAATTTTCCGAATTCTCTTGAATTATTTCTTACATCATAAGCAATCGCAACACTGATTTCCTCGCCTTGAAACTGCTTTAACATATAATTCGCAAGTCCCTGTGTTGCCTGACCTAATGTGTATTTATTTAAACGATTGGTTCCGACTCCCATAATTCCTCTCATTCCTCCTGTTCCGAATTCCAGTTCTCTGTAAAATGAGTCTTCTAAATCGGGAGAATTGCTGTCAATTAACAATTGAACAGCATCTCTTGTTTCCTTATCGAATGTGTCGCTTAACCAAAGTTTTGCTTTTTCTAATGTTGACATATCTGTATTTTGTTCTTTATAGTTTAATATTTGATTTGTTGTAGGTATCTATTATTTTGAAGATTTTTCACTGTATTTTATTTAGTTCTGAATTGCAAAACAGTAAATTAATCCAATTTTTTATTCTGTACATTCGTGGTTTTATCCAGTTTAAAAGCACGGATCGGGTCATTATAATAGACAAATTTAGCTGTATTCTGAATATGTCCTTTTAACGAATCTTTTACGTTGACTTCGGCATAATTTCCATTTTTAGAATCAATTTTCAGATTTTCTATTTTCCAATATGGAGAAATCAAACTTGCTGTATCAGAGATCTTTATCACGGCTTCTTTTGTTTGTCCTAAAAAGTTGGCCCGGCTTCGGTTCTGCATTTCTACTTCTGCTCTTCTTGTGTTCACCGAACCCATAAATGTAGCATTATTTTTCAAATTAAGCTTAAAATTATCGGTCTTAATTTCACTTGAAATATTCATTTCTACAGAATCGGAAATCGTTACTTTTTCCAGATTATATTTTGAATAAATTGTTATATTATAAAAATCAATCCCTTTTGTTCCTCTTTTTTCCTTAATAAAAAGTGTTTTATCTTTCACATCAACATTCAGGTTATCAGCAACATTCGGATAAGTTTCTATTTCAACAAAATTTTTTGTTCCTCTTGCATAAAATACACGGAATTTTCCTTCCAGATTAAGATTTACAAATTCTGAAACATCTACATCTTTCGTTTCAATCTTTCCTTCCGGTGAAATCTTTCCACAGGAAACCACTGCCATCAACATGAATGTGTAAAATATATTTTTCATATTTAATAAAATATTTTATATAAAATCGAAACTACAACTATACTTTCCACTCCCAACAGCACATAAAAAACTGATATCCTCCAAAGTAAACCTGGTTTTGAATATGAATTTTTAAAAGCATTCCAATAAGTAATTGCCGGGAAAATAATAGAAAGACCGAATATAATTTTGTCGATGAAATCGAAAATCTTTGAAACAGGCTTCCATAAACCAATAAGACTTACAATATCGTCCAACAAAAATAAGATTAAAATTCCTAAAAGACTAACGGTTCCGATGATAAAATGCTCTGCAATGTTCAAATTTATTCTTTTAAATAAAAAATAAGCATTTACAGCAAGCATAGGAATGATGACAAATAATATCGTTTTAGAATATTTTGACAAGAAATTTCTTATTTGATAATCATCTTCAATTTCGGGTGGTGCAAATTTTTCGTAGTAATGCATTCCCAATACATTAAAACTGAAAAGAATCAGTAACAACGGTATAAAATTGTTGTATCTGATTCTTTTTCCTGCAATATAATTCATTGCCGTTTGTCCGGGTCTGAAAAAAATTTCTTTTATAGTTTGGAAAAATTTAGCTTCAACATGCCAAATCGATCCGAGAATATCATTTTTGATTAAAGAACGTGGAGTTATTCTTGCTGTGTCCGCTTTCTGTCCGCAATGAGCACAAAACTCATCGGAGATTGAATGACCACAGTTCAAACAACTTTTTTTGTTCATTACTTAAAATTAATGCATCACATTTAATTTTTTATTTTCCTGTAAAACCAAGTTGCCGGAACCTCTTTTTCTGAAGACAGCAACAGGAAATCCTTATCAATATAGGAAATTTTCAATAAAGCAGGTTTTTCTACACCATTATATTTAATCAATAACTGATCTCCTTTCTGCTCGTAACTTCCCGGGGAGCTCATAGAAATTAAAGAATGATCTTTATTAAAAATTAATTTTCCGGAACCATACTTAGAATTATTTTGTTTCAGTTTTAAGGTATCTACACTGTTAATTACAAATCCGTCATACACCTCAATAAATTCCCACGAGCCACCAATACCTGCTGATTTACAAGAATATAAAAATAATATAAGAATTCCGAAAAATGATAATTTAAAAATGTTCATTTAATTAAATAACCTCGTCAATATTATAATTCTTATGTTCTCTGTTTGTTCTGATAATCATTTCACCTAAAAATCCTGCAATGAAAAGCAAAGTTCCCATAATCATCATCGTTAAAGCAATGAAGAACCAAGGATTATTGGTAATTAAATGTCCGTAAATTCCTCTTGCAACATCAATTAATTTTGAAACTCCTAACCAAAGTGCTGAAAGAAAACCTAAAATAAACATTATAGTTCCTACAGCTCCGAAGAAATGCATAGGTCTTCCGCCGAAACGACTTACAAACCAAAGTGTTACTAAATCTAAGAAACCTCTGATAAATCTTTCTGTTCCGAATTTCGAAGTTCCGTAAGGTCTAGCCTGATGTTTTACTTCTTTTTCCGTGATTCTTCTGAAACCTGCATTGGCAGCCAAAACCGGAATATACCGGTGCATATCTCCGTAAACGTCAATCGTTTTTACGACCTGTTTCTTATAAGCTTTTAAGCCACAGTTGAAATCGTGAAGTTCAACGCCCGAAACTTTTCTTGCTGCCGCATTGAATAATTTTGACGGAACATTTTTCGTCATCACATTGTCAAAACGCTTCTTTTTCCAGCCGGAAACAATATCATAATTTTCATGAATTACCATATTGTAAAGATCCGGGATTTCTTCCGGAAAATCCTGTAAATCAGCATCCATTGTAATAATTACATCTCCGTTTGTTCTTTCAAAAGCGGCATGAAGCGCCTGAGATTTTCCGTAATTTTTTGAAAATTTGATACCGTGGATCTGCGGATGCTGAACTTTTAAATTCTCGATAATACTCCACGATAAATCTGTACTTCCGTCATCTACAAACCAGATTTCATATGATAAACTGTTTGATCTGCAAACATTATCAATTCTTGAAAAAAGCTCTTCAAGAGAGGCTTCCTCGTTCAATAACGGAATAACTATAGATAGGTTCATTTAAATTTAATAAAATTATTCTTGATTTTCTGTTTCCTGATAAACACTTCTTGTTCTGAAAAATGCTCCAAAAAATAACGACAAAACTACGTAAAATATAAGGATTGCTGCAAAATATCCTGAAAAATGACTTGCCGTAAGCATATCTTTTCCTTTAACAGCTTTCGGCGAGAAACTTGGAAGTCTTTCTTTATACTTCTGATCAAGTTCATCAATATCTTTCTGATGTTTCAAAACCTTTCTTGCAGACTTATATTCTTTATCCATTTCTGCTTTTTGTCTCGTTACGTATTGGTAATTCAACAGTTTTTTAGCATCTGGATCAACAAAATTCATAAAAGCATAAATACTTACAATCGAAAGAGCTCCGCCGATAAACATTGGAATGAATGCTCTTTTGAATGCATCTTTAAAACTTACCACTCTGTTGTTGTTCCAGTAAGATTTTACTGACCAGAATGCAGCTCCAGCATAAATAAGTGGCAATACGAAAGCATTGGCTTTCAACGAAATATCAAAATAATTAACTCCTGAAAAGAAGTAATACACCACGAAAAAAACGATCATCGTAGCACCAAACAGTAAAATTCCTAATGTGGAAGGGCTTTTTGTCATATCTAAATTTTTTGAAAATTTTTGAAAAATTATCAAGCTGAATTTCAGCAATGTAGCTCTATCAGCGTATTTTTTCAATTAATTTTCTGTAATAATGTTTTGAAGTTTATAAAATATTCCTACCTTTGCAACGGCAAGTCCTAAACAACCAGCTCCTGAGAATCCTCCAGGGTGGGAACGCAGCAAAGGTAATTGGTTGAGCGGTGTGATTTAGGTAGCTTGCCATTTTTTTTTGGTTTAAGTTGAAGAGAGGTAATTTGAAGATTATCTTTTTTTATGTCTAAACTTTCCAACATTTCTCTTTGAATTTTCAAATTACCTTTCTAAATTTTATTTAAAATTCGAACTCCTCACCTAATTTTGGTAAAACAAGTTCTACATTTTTATCTGCAAAATGCTTCAATGCACTTTCATGGTTAATTTCAATGGCTGGAAATGTATCAAAATGACATCCGATCACTTTTGGAGTTTTCAACAATTCTGTAGCTGCAAAAATTGCTTCTTCCGGACCCATTGTGTAGTGACCTCCAATCGGAAGGATAGAAAGGTCTAAATTCCCGTATAATTTTGGAAATAACTCCATATCTGCCATTACCCCTGTATCACCACCTAAATAAAGATTTCTACCTTCAGGAAATCTGAAAATATAACCCACAGGAACACCTCCATAGCTTCCGTCAGGAAACGAACTTGTATGATGAGCCGTAACCATTGAAATTTTAAGATCATCGATTTTTGCCGATCCTCCTAAGTTTACATCATCTTTATTTTTTGCTGTTTTGAAATATCCACAAATTTCCGGAACAGCAATAATCGTAGCTTCCGGGTGAAATTGTAATACCTCTTCCACGTCTGCAATATGATCTCCGTGAGCGTGAGTTAATAAAATATAATCGATTTTATGAGCCGATATATCAAACCCCGATTCCGCTTTTTTGTAGTTGTAGAAAGGATCACATAAGATCTTTTTGTCTTTATAAGTGAACAAAAAACAGTTTTGTCCCAAATATTGTATTTTCATTTTAAATTTATTTTTGAATTATTTACTATACGAAAAAGTTAAGCCCAAAAGCGGTAAGAACTGCCATTACAAAGGTAATAATACCGACCTGTTTCAAAAACGGATCTAGCTGTTTCGGTTCTTTAATTTCCATGATTTTCCTTCTTAGTTTCGCTATTGGAATCAATAAAATCATTACAATAAAGACATAATAATTTTGAGATTGAAAGAAGCCATTAACTCCAAAAAACATTAAAAGTAAAATTAAAGGAAGCTGGAGTAAAACCATTTCGTAAATCATTGCATTTCTGAAACCAATTCTCAATGCGAAACTATTTTTACCTGATAATCTGTCGCTTTCGATATCTCTCATGTTGTTTAGATTCAAAACTGCCATGCTCATCATCCCGATCGCCGTTCCCGGCAATAGCATATCCCAACTGAACGTTTTTGTGAATAAAAAATAACTTCCGCAAACCGAAACCAATCCAAAAAATACAAATACGAAAAGATCTCCCAATCCCATGTATCCGTAAGGTTTTTTACCAACTGTATATCCAATCGCAGCTAAAATACAAGCCACTCCCAAACCTATGAAAATATAAAATTCGTTCATATATTTCGGGATGAAAGCAACGTATAAAAGTGCAACCGTTGCAACGAAAGACAACACCGAGAAAAGAATAACTGCATTTCTCATTTGTTTTGCTGTAATTCTTCCTGATGCCACTGCTCTTGCTTCAGCTTCCGTCGCTCTTTTGGCATCGGTTCCTTTTACACCGTCTCCATAGTCATTTGCATAGTTTGATAAGATCTGGTACAACAAAGTCACCAAAAGCGCCAATGCCAGAATTTTCCAGTCCCAAACTACACCTTCACCATAAAGCCTCCATTTTGCAATGAATGCTCCCATTATAATTCCGCTCATGGAAAGCGGTAATGTTCTAAGCCTTGCGGCTTTTATCCAATCTTTCATAATTTATAAGTAATGGGTAATTGGTAATAAATAATGCCAATATTGCTCATTACTTATTACCAATTACTTATGTTAGGATATCCATTTATCTTTTCCGAAATCAGGCTTTCTCTTTTCTAAGAAAGCATTTCGTCCCTCTTTTGCCTCTTCCGTCATGTATGCCAAACGCGTTGCTTCGCCTGCAAAAACCTGCTGCCCTACCATTCCATCGTCTGTAAGGTTCATCGCAAACTTCAACATTCTGATAGACATTGGAGATTTTGCCAATATTTCCTGAGCCCATTCATAAGCAGTATCTTCTAATTCATCGTGAGGAATTACTGCATTTACCATTCCCATTTCGAATGCTTCCTGAGCTGAATAATTTCTGCCTAAAAAGAAAATTTCACGAGCTTTTTTCTGTCCCACCATTTTAGCTAAATATGCAGAACCGTAACCACCGTCAAAACTCGTAACATCTGCATCCGTTTGTTTGAAAATAGCGTGTTCCTTACTTGCTAACGTTAAGTCGCAAACCACATGAAGAGAGTGACCACCGCCAACTGCCCATCCCGGAACTACTGCAATAACAGCTTTTGGCATAAAACGGATCAAACGCTGAACTTCCAGAATATTTAAACGGTGTCTTCCGTCTTCTCCCACATATCCCTGCTCGCCTCTCGCTTTTTGGTCGCCCCCGCTGCAGAAAGCCCAAACTCCGTCTTTCGAACTTGGTCCTTCCCCTGAAAGTAAAACAACACCAATTGACGGATCTTCTGAAGCGTCGTAAAAGGCATCGTATAATTCTGAAGTAGTCTTAGGTCTGAAAGCATTACGAATTTCCGGTCTGTTGAAAGCAATTCTCGCTACGCCATTACATTTTTTATAGGTAATATCGTCGTATTCCTTAACGGTTTTCCACTCGATCATTTTTGTAAAATTTTTCCCAAAGATACGGAATTACAGAGAATTTTAACATTGATTTTTGATGATAATCATTGGAAAATTCCTAGATTGTTTAACAGGAAAATTATTTTAAAAATTGATTTTATCTGGTTCTGAATAACACAACAAAAACCGAAACAAAAATGTTCCGGTTTTATATTTAAATTTCAAAAATTTGAAAATTATTTAGCAGGTTGTTTTGCCTGAAGTTCAGCTTCTTTAGCTTTCATTTCATTATACTTAGCCGTATTCTTAGTCGTGTTATAGATGTCTTTTAGCGTCTGAACTGCATTAATATCCGTCGGCATAGCCTGTTGCCATTTTTCAGCATAAGGTGTTGCTTTACCAAATCTCTCCTTTCTTGCTTCAATTAGTTTTGTAGCATCGTCCGGTTTAGATTTTCTTAATGCATTGATATCAGCAACAGCTTTTTCATCATCTCCGATTACTGCATAAACCAGGTTTTGATAAGCATTAGAGAAATCAGGTTTTAGCTCAATTGCTTTTTGAAAAGAAGCAACCGCCTCATTTGTGGTTTCAGGATTTTTAGACTGAAGAACTCCCAAATTATACCAATTTGTTGCATCATTAGGATTTTTAGCTAATTGCTCCTTTAAATTCGTCATGAATTTATCCGTGTTTCCTGTAGCGTACAGTACACTTCCCTGATACTCTTTTAATTTTGTACTGTTAGGAAATTTTGCCAATCCTTTTTCAATAAGCGCTAAAGCTTCATCGTTTTTCTTAGCATTGATTAATAAAGTAGATAAGGTTTCGTACAAATCCTGCTCAACACTTGGAGACTGCTCAGTTTTAAAATCTGAATAATCTTTTGAAGCCGTTTTCTTCAATAAATCCCAAGTCGTTTTATCATAACTTAAGACCTGACCAGATTTATTATCTTTCGCAGTATATGTTGTCTCAACACCAGTATAACCAGAGTTAATCAAATCTGTATATATTTTTGTAGCCTGAGGAATATCGTTTGCCAAAGCATAATTTAAACCTGAGTAATATACATATACTTTATTGTCCTGACCTGTTGCTTTCAACAAGTTGTAAACTTCCATAAACTTAGGCGCTGCAACGGCGTAATTTTTTGCATTATATGCATCCATTGCAGCTTTGTTAGCTTCTTGTAGCTTAGCGTTTGCATCTTCCTTCTGTCCAAAAACAAAAGCCGAGGCAACGATAGCCATACCTAAAATTAGCTTTTTCATATTCTATTTTTATATTAATTGTACAATTTTATTCTTCTGAATCAGGATTTTCAGTTTCCTCTGTAGGGTTTTCATTTTCTGCCTGAGGTGCTTCTGTATTGTTTTCCTCATTATCAGTTATAATTTCTGCTCCTTCTTCATTTTCTTCAGAATCTTCTTCCACTACATCCTTATCCATTTCTACTTTTGCAATCGCTGCAATTTCGTCATTTTTCTTAAGGTTGATCATTCTTACCCCTTGCGTATTTCTACCCATCACTCTCATCTCATCCATATTCATACGGATTGCAACACCGGATTTATTGATAATCATCAATCCGTCTTCATCTGTTACATTCTGAATCGCAATAAGATTTCCTGTTTTTTCAGTGATATTTAAAGTAATAACTCCTTTTCCACCTCTGTTGGTTTCTCTGTAATCCAAAACGGCTGTTCTTTTTCCATATCCTTTCTCAGATACTACAAGAACTGTATCATTTTCCAGATCATTGACTACAATCATACCAATTGCTTCGTCATTATCTTCCATACTGATACCACGAACCCCAATAGATCCTCTACCAACTTCTCTTACTTTTTCTTCAGGGAAACGAATACATTTACCATTTTTGGTAGCAATCATGATCTGAGAAGTTCCGTTTGTTAAGTAAGCTCCTAACAATTGGTCATTATCTCTAATTTCAATTGCATTAACTCCATTAATTCTTGGTCTTGAATATGCTTCCAATGATGTTTTCTTGATCGTACCATTTTTAGTAACCATCACAACGCTCATTTGATTAACATATTCTGAATCCTTTAAATTGTTGGTTCTGATATATGCTTTGATCTTATCGTCCGGTTCAATATTAATTAAGTTTTGTACTGCTCTTCCTTTTGCTGTTTTAGAACCTTCAGGAATTTCGAATACTCTTAACCAGTAACATCTTCCTTTTTCAGTAAAGAACAACATATATTGGTGATTGGTTGCAGAAACGATATACTCCAAGAAATCTGAATCTCTTGTTGTTGCCGCTTTATTTCCTACACCCCCTCTACTTTGGATTTTATATTCAGAAAGCAACGTTCTCTTCACATAACCTGCGTGAGAAATCGTAAGAACCACAGATTCGTTCGGAATAATATCTTCGATAGACATTTCGCCTCCAGAATAATCGATCTCTGTTCTTCTTTCGTCGCCGTATTTTTCTTTAACTTCCGCTAATTCATCCTTAATAATCTGGAATCTTCTTGGTTCATTATCCAAAATATCCTGCAAATCAGCAATTTCTTTCATGATTGCATTGTATTCATCACGAATTTTATCAAGCTCCATTCCTGTCAAACGAGCAAGACGTAGATCAAGAATTGCCTGAGCCTGAATATCAGACAAGTCAAACTCCTGAATAATTCCTTCTTTTGCCGCTTGCGGATTAGTACTGTGACGGATAATTGCAATTGCTTTATCTAAAGAATCCTGAGTTCCGATCACCTTCATGAATCCTTCTAAGATATGAGCTCTTTCTTTCGCTTTTTTAAGCTCATACTCCGTTCTTCTTACAATAACAACGTGTCTGTGCTCCACAAAATGGTGGATGATATCTTTCAGATTTAATTGTTCCGGTCTTCCGTGTACCAAAGCAATATTATTAACACTGAAAGATGTCTGAAGTGAAGTATATTTGTATAATAAGTTTAGTACAACATTCGGAATTGCATCGTTTTTCAATTCATAAACAATACGCATCCCGTTTCTGTCAGATTCATCTCTGATTTCGTAGATTCCTACAATTTTATCGTCTTTTACCAATTCGGCTGTTCTGGCAATCATTTCAGCCTTGTTTACCTGGTAAGGAATTTCAGTAACGATAATTGCATTTCTGTTGTGTACCTCTTCAAAGCTCACTTTAGCTCTCAGAACTACTCTTCCTCTTCCCGTATGAAAAGCATCTCTTACCCCGTCATAACCATAAATAATTCCACCTGTAGGAAAATCCGGAGCGATAATGTGCTGCATTAGCTCATCAATCGTTATGTCTTTATTATCAATATAGGCAGAAATTGCATTTACTGCTTCCGATAAATTGTGAGGAGCCATATTAGTTGCCATACCTACTGCGATACCTGAAGTTCCGTTTACCAGAAGATTAGGAATTTTTGTAGGCATTACGGTAGGCTCAGTTAAACTATCATCGAAGTTATTCTGAAAATCAACCGTATCTTTATCTAAGTCAGAAAGAATATCATCAGAAATCTTTTTCAATCTTGCTTCAGTATAACGCATTGCTGCAGGCGGGTCGCCGTCCATCGAACCAAAGTTACCCTGACCGTCTACCTGAGGATAACGTAAGCTCCAAGGCTGCGCCATTCTCACCATCGCATCATATACAGAGGAGTCTCCATGGGGGTGATATTTACCCAAAACGTCCCCAACGATTCTCGCAGATTTTAAATATTTTCTATTAGAAAAAACCCCCAATCCATACATACCGTAAAGTACTCTTCTATGAACAGGTTTTAAGCCATCTCTTACATCCGGTAATGCTCTTGAAACAATAACGGACATCGAATAATCGATATAAGATGATTTCATTTCATCAACAATGTTGATAGGAATCAATCTTTCTCCTTCTTTTTGCATAAACAAATTTTATTATAATGATTGCCAGACCCTTAGCTGTGCGTCTGAAAATTATCTATTTCGTTTTTTTATTAACGTGCTAATTTACGAAAAATTTGTCGATTTTTGCCGTAGAATTTATCCAAAAAATCTTAAAAATTCATAAAATATGAGCGTATTAAGTGTAACTTTCCACTGTACAAAAAATAATCTTGAAGAATGGGAAAATTATATGGACGAAACGTTGGTTTTAATGACAGAAAACCTATTAGACGTAGATAAATATATCCTTTCCGAAGTACACAGTGATTATATAGAAGACGGTAAAAATTACAATCTTCTGCTGATCTTCGACAATGATGAACTGAGATCCGGTTTTATAGAAAGTGAACTGGTAAATATTGCAGAAATTATCGACAAGAAATTCGGACAGGAAGTAATGATTTTTAATACTTTCCTTAATCCGAAGAAATCAAGGTTATAAATTTAATTAACTGTTGAATTTAGTAGCTTAATTTTCAAATAAATCAAAAGCCCCGAATAATTTCAGGGCTTTTTTATGTTTCTATTTTACGATCTTATTGTAAATTTTCTCTCAAAGATTAAATCTGTTTTAGAATGATCCGTATTTTTTTCAATCATTCCATGAGGCCTTCTTGGTGGTTCCGGTCGTTTTGGAGGTCTTGGAGGCGGATGACATGCACTTGTGGCGTACGCTAATGCAAATACACCCAAAATTTTAAGTAAAGATTTCATATTTTATTTTTTTGATTGAAATAAAATAATCAATGTAAGTGCCAATCTGTAATAAGCTGTACTAAAAAATAAAGCATTGAATAGTTCAATGCTTTATGGTTTGTTATAAATTAACGATAACTACCGGTCTACTCTTATAAACACGGTGAGGTCTCTGAGAATAATGTCTGTGTCTTACAGGTCTGTAATAATGCTTTTTATAATAATGTCCCGGAGGTCTGTGATACACAACCCTTTTATAATGCGGTCTGTGTGGTCCTTTATAATAATGATTCTTCGGACCGTGCCCATGCCCGTGACCTCTTCCTCTTTGAACAGGCGCTGCACTGTAATAAGCAAAGGAAAGAATAAATAGAAACAATCCTAAGATTTTAGTCAACATCTTCATAATATATTATTTTCAAATTACATCAATAAGAGCTACAATATAAATGCCAATAACGCTTTATTATTAGATTATTAAAAATTTTTAAGAAAATTTATTACTTTTTTTTGTTAAAAAATTGAGTCACTTCTTTTTTCAAGCATCACAACGTCTTTCCATTCATCATTAAGTTTTGCTAATTTTTTTCTGATACCGACGGTTCTGAAACCATTTTTCTGATGAAATTTAATTGATGATTCGTTTTCAGCGAAAATATTTACCTGTAATGTCCAAAATCCGTGGCTTTCACTATCCAAAATCATCTTTTTAAGTAAAACAGAACCCAATCCTTTATTCTGATAATTATTATCCAGATAAATGCTCACTTCTGCAACGCCTTTGAAATTTTCTCTTTTACTGATTAACTTTAAAGCGCACCATCCCACGACTTCACCAGATTCATTTTCCAACACCCAACGGCAATCATTGAAATAATCCATACTCCAGACCTCAGCATCAGGAACTGAAGTTTCAAATGTTGCCATTCCTCCGTCAATTCCTTGCTGAAAGATTTCCAACACTCTGGTTTCGTCGCTTGGAAGCATTTCTCTGAGTTCGTAATTCATAGTATTTAAAGATATTTTCGTTTATTTTTTCTTTTAATTCTTGAAAAATGGGTCTGTTTATTCTTTTCATCTTCAGAAATGACACTTATATTTCCGTCTACTTCCAGAATCGACAGTTTTACGTTTTCAATTCCATCCACTCCATGTTCTCTGATTGCTTCTTCAAGTTCATCTCTATTAATTTTAACTTTATCCAAAGCATTTTCATCTACTACTCCATCTTTTACCAAAATAACAGGATCTGCTTCCATAAAGCTTTTAAACTTCGGATGGGAAAACATCAATCTTTTTAGTGTAAAATTAGCAACAAACAAAACCAAAGCTGCGATCAGCCCGCCCTGCAGTGAAGTATCGGGACCAACCATCGCATTCTGAACCGCATTCGAAATCAACAAAAGAAGAACAACATCTCCCGCATTAAGCTGAGAGAGCTGGTTTTTACCAAACAAACGAATGGCAATCACCATGAAAAGATAAACACAAAGAGAGCGTACAACGACATCAAGAATAGAATTCACGAGAGATTTATTATACTGTCAAATGTATTAAATTTTTGTCTTGATTGGAGAAAAGAATAAAATTTTAAATAGTAGACTTCATTTACCATATAAATCTTTAGTGTACACAAAAAAACCGCTTTTTACAAGCGGTTTAAATTATTAAGGACACTGTGCAATGGGAACCGCGCTGCATACCGTTTTGTTTAATCTTTCACAATAAACGCAGTATTGCTTTGGCTGTCCTCCGTACACTGACTTTAGTTCTGTTTTGCTTAGTTTCTTTAAATTTTTCATATTGTTCTAATTTTGGTGAATTATACTTAAAACGAAAATTACTGTCAATTATTATGCATTTATTTTTAAAATTATCGTGATTTGGAATTCAAAAACAAAAGCCATACAGATCTGCATGGCTTTATATAAAAGATTTATGAATATTATCTGTTGTCGATTTCTACGGTTACAGGCATTACATACGTATAGGCAATCATATTTTCGTTCACTTTTTTGCGGTCTACTCTATAATCAAGTTCGCTTAAAACGTTTTCAATTTCTTTGCTTACGTTTTTGCAGTCACCGTTAGAATGAACATTTACTATTTTCCCGTTTTTTGCAATATCAAATTTCACTACTGAATTTACGACTCCCTGCTTATAATCCATTTTCGTTAGGTCGAAATTGTCCATCAATCGTGTTCTTATATCATTAAAGGTATTTTTACTCAACTGAATCTCTTCAATTGTATTATCTGTTGTTTGTGCATTTACTGTATTCACTAAAGACATAACCCCGCAAACGAAAATTGAAGCAACTAATATCTGAATTTTATTTTTCATAACTCTTTGGTTTTAAATGTTATATTAAAATTATCTACGATCTCTTTACCAAAGATATATAAAATTATTCATATTAATTTCACATACAGTTAACATTGAGTTAATATTAAAAATTAAAGCATTGATTTTCAGAGTTATAAATTTTAAAAATAAGTGAAAATTTAATATTGGAAGTTATTTTTAAGCATAAAAAAGACTAAACTTGATTAGTTTAGTCTATATTTTTAAATCAAATTTGTCATTCTGCAGGAATTTAAACCATCGATGTTAAACTCTTTGTCAAGATTCACAAATATTATGTTTTAAAATTGATTTTGATTACTCCAATTCCCGTTTCAAAAACTTCCCAGTCAAACTCTTCTTAGATTTCACAATTTCCTCTGGAGTTCCCTGCGCAACAATCTGTCCGCCGTATCTTCCCCCTTCAGGACCAACATCAATAATATGATCCGCCAATTTTATTACATCCATATTATGTTCAATAATAATGAATGAATTTCCTAACTCCACCAATTTATTAATGGCTTCCATCAGAATTTTGACGTCTTCAAAATGAAGTCCGGTTGTCGGTTCGTCGAGAATGTACAACGTGTTTCCGGTTTGTCTTTTTGAAAGTTCTGTAGCCAATTTGATACGCTGCGCTTCTCCTCCTGAAAGCGTTGTCGATTGCTGTCCCAACGTGATATATCCCAAACCAACATCCTGCAAAGTTTTCACTTTAGCAAAAATCTTTGGAATCGGCTGGAAAAATTCTACTGCTTCATCAATCGTCATATCCAATACATCTGAAATAGATTTTCCTTTGTAACGAACTTCCAGTGTTTCTCTGTTGAAACGTTTTCCGTTACAGGTTTCGCAATGAACATAAACATCGGGTAAGAAATTCATTTCAATAACTTTCAAACCGCCGCCCTGACAGGTCTCGCATCTTCCACCTTTTACGTTGAAAGAAAATCTGCCCGGCTTATAACCACGGATTTTACTTTCAGGCAATTCTGAGAATAAATTTCTGATGTCTGTAAACATTGCTGTGTAGGTCGCCGGATTTGAACGAGGTGTTCTTCCAATTGGTGTTTGATCTACATCAACAATTTTATCAATATTATCAAGTCCTTCTATTTTTTTGTAAGGCAAAGGCTCTTGAACTGCTCTGTAAAAATGTTTATTCAGAATCGGATACAGCGTTCCGTTTATTAGAGAAGATTTTCCACTTCCTGAAATTCCTGAAACGACAACTAATTTTCCTAAAGGAATGTCTAATGTTACATTTTTAAGGTTATTTCCCGTCGCTCCTTTTAGCAATATATTTTTCCCGTTTCCTGCTCTTCTGATTTCCGGAACGGCGATTTTTCTTTTTCCGTTAATATACTGAGCGGTTATCGTATCAGCATTCAACAGATCTTTAGGTTTTCCCTGCCAAAGAATTTCTCCACCGAATTTCCCGGCTCTCGGACCAATATCTAATACCTCATCGGCTTCAAGAATCATGTCTTTATCGTGCTCAACAACAATAACTGAATTTCCAATGTCGCGAAGATTTTTTAACGAATTAATTAATCTTTCGTTATCTCTCTGGTGCAATCCGATACTTGGTTCATCTAAAATATACAAAACATTCACCAACTGAGAACCAATTTGTGTCGCCAGACGGATTCTCTGAGATTCTCCTCCTGAAAGAGTTTTTGAACTTCTGCTTAAACTTAAATATTCCAAACCAACGTCTAATAAGAACTGTAGCCTAGTTTCGATTTCTTTTAAAATTTCATGAGCAATGATTGATTTTTTTTCTGAAAATGTATCTTTTACATCATGCAGCCATTCCTTAAGGTCAGATAAGCTTAGTCCGTTTACCTCAGCAATATTTTTCCCATCAATTTTAAAACTCAAACTTGAAGGCTGAAGACGCGCACCTTTACATTCCGGGCAAGTTTCCTCCGTTGTGAAATGTCTTTCCAGCAAAATCGCTTCGTAAGATTCTCTTTCCTCAATCATTTCTTCCATAAAAGGAATCAATCCATCAAAACTGATCTTGATTTTTTTGGTAATTCCTGCATATTTTAGATCTTTATTGAATTCTTTGTGACAGCCGTGGTACATATAATCCAAAGCTTCTTCCGGAATATCCTTAAAAGGAGTTGCCAATCCCAATCCAAAAATTTCCAGAATATTTTTAATCTGAGAAAGAATCCATTTGTTTGATTTAATATCTTCCAAAGGTAACAATCCTCCCTGGTTGATCGACAATTTCGGATTTTCAACAAAATAATCGGTGTTGATTTTTTTAATTGTCCCTAATCCTTTACAACTCGGACAGCTTCCTTTCGGAGAGTTGAATGAAAATGTATTAGGTTCAGGCAACGCCAATGAGTGGCCGGTTTCTGCATCCATCAAATTTTTAGAGAAATATTCGATAGCCGTACTTCCCAGTTTTTGAATTCCAATCAAACCTTCTCCCATTTCCATTGCCGTTCGCAACGATTTTTCCATTCTGGCTTCGGAAGCACTTTCACCGATAATCCAACGGTCGATAACAATATCGATGTCGTGGGTTTTATAACGGTCAAGCTTTAAATCATATTCAATATCCGTCAATTCGCCGTCAATTCTTGCCTGTCCGTACCCCTTTTTTGCCATCTGCACGAAAAGCTCATGATAATGCCCCTTTCTGGAACGAACAACAGGTGCCATCAACATAATTTTTTCACCCTTATAATTTTCTTTGATGGCTTCCAGAATTTGATCTTCTGTATAGCTTACCAGTTTCTTTCCTGTCGTCTGCGAATAGGCATCAGAAACTCTCGCATACAAAAGACGCAGGTAATCGTACAATTCTGTGACTGTTCCTACCGTGGAACGGGGGTTTTTATTGGTTGTTTTCTGTTCGATAGCAATTACGGGAGATAATCCTTCGATTTTATCCACATCAGGACGCTCCAGACCTCCTAAAAACTGTCTTGCATAGGCCGAAAACGTCTCGATATAACGACGCTGACCTTCGGCAAAGATCGTATCAAAAGCCAATGACGATTTTCCGCTTCCCGAAAGTCCGGTGATAACCACCAATTCATTGCGTGGAATTTTGACATTAATGTTTTTAAGATTATGTTCTCTGGCTCCGTAAACTTCTATATATTCTGTTGATTTACTCATAATTTGGTGTGACTTTACCTGAAAATCACGATGGGCAAAATTACGGAATTTTATGGACTTTTTTGTGTTAAAAAATGTTAGATTAATTATCAGAAAAGAGAGATTTTTAATTTTAAACTTAATAATTTTCCGCATTGTCCTGAGCTAAGTCGAAGAATCTTAGGCTTGATCAAAATTTGATTAAATTTACACCTCATAAAACCGACTATGCAAAGACTGCGAGACCATATTGAAGCAATAACTCCACTTACAGACGAAGAATTTGATTATGTCAAAAGTTTTTTCATTCTTAAAAATGTTCGTAAAAATCAGTTTCTGGTTCATGAGGGTGATGAAGTGAAATACGAATTTCTGACGCTGGAAGGAATTTACAAGGTATTTTATATTGACGAAAACGGAAAAGAACACATTCTGCAGTTTGCGAAAAAAAATTGGTGGATGACCGACTATGTCGGATTTTTTAAACAGCAGAATGCCAAAATGTTTGTAGAATGCCTGCAAGACGGAGCTGTTGTCTGCCTTACCTTAGAAGGAAGAGAGAAATTATCGATGGAACTTCATAAGATGGAACATTTTTTCAGAGTAAAATTAATGAACGGCTATATTGCTTTGCAACAAAGAATTATCCTTTTACTATCAAGCACACCTCAGCAACGGTATGAGGAGTTTTCAAAACTGTACCCTGACCTCATCACCCAAATTCCCAAAAAATATGTTGCAGAATATCTGGGAGTAAGCCGGGAAACGCTGAGCAGATTATATTCAAATAATAAATAACTAGATAAGTGTGATTTTGATCACACTTTTTTTGTGACTTCACTCCTTCTGTTCAGGCATCGGATCGACCTACATTTGCTATAGAAATTAAAACAGTTTCAAAAATCAAACAAAAATATTTAATTAACTAAAAAAATGTAATGTCATGAATACAAAAGTATTAATCATCGTTTCCAATGCGAACTCAATTGGACCTAACCATAGAAGAACAGGTACTTTTTTATCTGAAGTAGCACATCCTTATGCAGAATTTGAAAAAGCAGGTTATCAAATCGATTTTGCGAGTTTAACAGGTGAATCTCCATTTTTAGATGCTTTAAACTTAGCCGATGATCCTGATAATTTAAAATTCTTAACAGGAAAAGGCTGGGAAGAAATGCATAATGCAACAAAACTGTCTAATGTAAATCTGAATGATTATGATGCTGTTTTTGTTCCCGGAGGTTTAGCGCCGATGGTTGATATGCCGGAAGCTGATGAACTTAAAAAGGTTATTGCCGAATTTTATGAATCTGACCGCATTGTAGGAGGCGTTTGTCATGGTCCGGTTTCTCTTTTAAATGTAAAGTTGAGTGACGGAAGTTATCTGGTGAAGGGCAAAAATATTACCTCTTTCACTACTGAAGAAGAAGATAATTACGCAAGACCTGATGTTCCTTTCGATTTACAGACCGCTTTGACTGAACAAGGTGCTATTTTCCATGCTGCTGAACCTTGGTCTGCCAACAGTATAGTGGACGGAAATCTTGTAACGGGTCAGAATCCTGCTTCTGCAAAAGGTGTTGGAGAAAAAATCGTTGCTCTTTTAGAAGCTAAAAAAGCGTAACTTAATTTTAAAATTAAAAAAAATGGATCAAAATGCTGTATTTGTTCATGCCAAATGGCAAGTGAAAGAAGGAAATCTGGATACTGTTCTTCAATTAATGAAAGAAGCTGCAGAAAAAAGTACTCAGGAAGAAGGAAATTTATTCTACAAACTTCATCAAAGTAAGGAAAACCAAAATACGATTGTTTTGTATGAAGGCTATATAGATGCTAATGCTGTAGAAACGCATCGTAATTCTGAACATTTCAAAAATATTGTTGTAGAACAGGTTGTTCCGTTATTGGAAAACAGAGAGGTTATTTTGATGAATCGGTTATTTTAATAAGTGTGTTTTTATGAGTTTCGGGCAAACCATAGGTCTGCCCGAAACTTTTATTATTTTAATTTTCTCCAAAATCTGAATCTTCGTTTGTGATTTTTACTAAATATTCAATACCGTCGATCGCTTTTGAAATAATCTGATTTCTCAGGATATTCGCCATATTTTCCCAATAGGCTCTTCCGTAGAACGAATAATTTTGAGGAATAATCTCTACCTCAACCGTTCGGATAAAACCTTCTTTCGGTTTATTGCTGATCATTGTTCCACGGGTGACTCTTACATCTTTCAATTCGTCTTTCAAAACCATTCTGCAATAATTTTTAACATCTTCCAGAGAAATAATTTTGTCTCTTGTCGTTAAAGCATATTTATAAGCCTGAATGCTGTCTGTTCCTTTCTGCTCTTCCGCTCCGCCAATCGTTTCTGTTAGAAGAACCAACATTTGTGACTTTAACTGGTTTGAAAGTTCAGTTCCCGGACGCATATGATTTGCCAGCGTAGAATGGGTGATCCAAAACGAAGCGTAGGTATGATCTGTTTTGTCGACAGGTTCCATGATCACATAGTTCAGTTCCTGTTTGATATTTCTTTTTGCATTGTTTACTTTCTGAACCATCGATTTCATCTTGTCCGACATTTCACTCAGAACGCCTTTTACATTATCTCTGTTCAATAAAGAAAACGCAGCAATTTCGTCTCTTGTCAATTCAAGCACATTTGCAATCATATCAACGGCATTTCGGTTCGTAAAACGTTCCATTCCGCCTTTTCTTACGGTGTACAAACCTTTTCGTAAATCATCGTTTGGCGTAAAAGGAATTTCGGTGTAGCGTCTTCCATCTCCATCCTGAACCTCATCAACATATAAAAAATGTTCGCCTTCATCGGTTACTAAAGGAATATTATTCCCCATAATGTCTAAACTGTATTCCGTTTTTTTCCATCCACGATTATAAATCGGAAAAGCATTCAACACAAATGAAAAATTATCTAAAATCTCAGCGGAAAACTGCGGCGGAAACTCAAAAGTCAACCATAAATATCTTTTTCCTTCAATGAATTTTGTAATTTCTTCTTTGTAATCAACGAAGTCAAGATTTTCAGGAAGCTTTCCCGGTTCGGAAAATAAAGCATTAGAAATTCCTGTGACTTCAATAAATTTGTGATTATAAATGCTTTTTACATCTTCCACCACTTTGTTTCGGATAGACTGTTCACGGAATATCTGCTCGTATCCGTCTGCCTGACTATTTTTATAATACGTTAAACCTTCTTTTACAAATAAAGGATTTCCATTGCTGGAAACGGTGATGTATGGTAATAATTTATAGGTAAAATCTAAATGCTCAAAGGCAGGATTTGAACAGTAAATACTTAAATTTTTAGGAAAATTTTCATTTGAATAGTTAGTAACATCAATTCCGATTGTCACTTTTCTGTAATCTTCCGGTTTCCCCTGAAATCTTGCGATAGGAATTTTATTCAATCTGTCATCAATTCCGTAACAGGTATTTCCGACAAACATGATGGAAGTCTGAACTTTATTAATTCTGACATTCCCTATTGGTGTAAAAGGAATATTAATTTGTTTATCAGACTCCGATTTTATAGTGGAAGTCATTTGTTTTCTATAGAAAAACTCTGTATGTTCCAACAGAATTTCCGATGATTCATAAGGCTGCGTAAATGCAATCGCATGAGACGGAATCGGGTGTGTATAAATTGACGGGGTTAATAGTTTTGCCAGCTTTTCTAAAATTCTGGCGTTTACCGTCTGTATTTCGTTATTCGCTTTGAAAACTTCTGTGCTGAATGCGTCGATCAACAATTTCACGAACGGATCAAGAGACTGCGGACTTTTCAATCCCCAAACTTTGGTTGCATTCTGAAGCATTCTTGCTTTTACAGATTCTTTGGAATATATATTTTGGTCTAAGTTCATAAATTCTGGTTACTGTTACAATCTAATCTATCGACATCGGACTCAGAAACAATTCTGTAGAAAAGCTGAAGCGCTCTCCAGAATCTTCCATTTTAGCATTGATGGCAATTCTTACTTTCTTTTTGATTTCGGTATGTTCTTTTGTGTCGTAGTTGTGTTCTACAATTTGTATGTGTGCATCAATCTGAGGCTGTGTAATTCTGGGCTCGTATTCCTGTATTTGTTTTTTCAGACTTTTAACAAAAATATTTTCCCAGACCGCACTGGTTACGCCGTTGTCGAATTCCAGATTCCAAACATCGTTTCCGTAATTTTCATCATATCTGTTTTCGCCTTTTTTTGTTGTAATCAACAGCATAATGTTGTGGGCAATACTTTCACCCATGTCGCAGGTGTCTATACTTCCTCCTTCCGTCATTAATGTCGACGGTACAAAAGGCATTCTGTAATTTGGTGTGTCCATGATTCAGCTTCTTTACATTTTACTTCATCTAATCGTTTACTTGATAGGAAATACCAAATTAATCATTTTTCACGAAATAAAATGACATAATATTTTCAATTATGCTTTATAGTTTTAATTTTTCAAGTGAATTAAAAATATACCTGTAAAAAGTCTTACCGTGTATACTACAAAAATGAAAGCCTACAGCAACAGTGTTTGCAATCTGCTCGACTCCTCGGGTGATTACAAATAATATTGATTATCAATTCCAGAGATCTTATTTAATGTAAAACAGGGTTGTTTGTGATGTTCAGCAGGATCTGAAGATTATATACAACTTTACAATGAATTTTGGATTTTTTTATAATTGATTTATTGCTAAAAGTTAAAACCCATCAAAGGGGAATTTTTGTTTTTTGGATAATTATGAATCGAAGAAACAATCTGGTTTTAAGTAACTCTAGCCCCGATAGAAACGACATCCTTTTTGGTTGCGGCTGGAGCGAAGCGGAAGCCGTAACCAAAAAGATACAGTGGATAGCGGGATTAAGCTCCAAATAAAAAGCTGCCCAACTCAGTCAGACAGCTTGTGAAATTTATTCTTGAATTTTCTTATTTCGGTTAATAAAATAATACACCGGAAGTCCGAGTAAAACCATTACGAATCCTGGCCAGGTATATTGTTGTTTGTAAATTAAAAGTAAAATACAGAAACCGGTTCCTATCAACAAATAAATAATGGGTGTAACCGGATACAACCAAGTTTTATAAGGTCTTTCTAAATTCGGCTGTTTAATTCTTAAATAAATAACTCCGAAAACGGTAATCATATAAAATAACACGATAACGAAAGAGATCATATCTAAAAGATTTCCGTATTGCCCGCTTAAACATAGCAAACAAGCCCAAACTCCCTGCATCCATAGTGCATTAGCCGGAACATCGTTTTTGTTGTTTTTTTCGGCTTGTTTGAAAAACATTCCGTCTTTTGCCATCGTCTGGAAAACTCTGGCTCCCGCTAAGATTAATCCGTTGTTACAACCAAATGTGGAAACCATTACCAACAATGCAATAATGATTGTTCCTGCACTTCCGAAAATAAAGTGTGAGGCAGCCACCGCTACTCGATCGTTTTCTGCAAAAGCAATTGCATCTCTGTCTAATGCATTCAGGTAAACATAATTCACAGCGAGATATAAAATCATTACAGCAGAAGTTCCGTAGATCATAGATTTTACCACGTTTTTCTTCGGATTTTCAATCTCACCTGAAACAAAAGTTACACTTTCCCAAGCTACAGAACTGAAGACTGAACCTACCATCGCAGCTGCAATTCCACCTAATAAAGTCATTCCGCCAATAGGTTCCCAACCTTCTTTCAGGAAATTTCCTAACGCATCTTTTTTGAGATTGTTAAAAGAATCGTATCCTAAGCTGAAATTTTCCGCCAAATGAGAAAAATCAACGAAAATAAATCCGGCAGCAATTAATCCTAGAATTGCAATGATTTTAGAACCCGTGAAAATATTCTGTAATATTTTTCCGCTTTCTACACCTCTGGTATTAAAATATGTAAGTAAAATAATCGTTCCGATCGCTAAAATCTGAATCCATGTAATTTTAAACTCTCCACTCTGGATGATCGGAGCTGCATCATTTAAAGCCGGAACCAAATAGGCCGTAAATTTCCCAAATGCCATAGCAACTGCAGCAATCGTCCCGGTCTGAATTACGGTAAACAGTCCCCATCCGTAAAGAAAACCCATCTTTTTACCGAAAATTTCTTTAAGATAAGTGTACTGTCCGCCCGCTTTAGGAAACAATGCTGAAAGTTCACCATAACTAATTGCTGCTGCAACAGTCATAATTCCGGTAATAATCCAAACCACGATCAGCCAGTATCCCGACCCAAGGTTTCGCATCATATCTGCGCTAACAATAAAGATTCCGCTACCGATCATCGATCCCATTACCAACATAATGGCGTCCCAAAGTTTTAGTTTTTTTTGCATAGTTGAGTTTAGGTGTCAAATATAAATAAATATAAGATTCACGCGTTGTGCATTTTGAAAAATTTTAATGTCAGATACGTCAATTCGAGTGTTTTTTCGTAATGAAGTGGAGAAAAAATGTATCGAGAATAGATCTGCCTTCAAAATTACAAACTTCTCGATACGATTTTTTTCAAAAACCTACTCGAAGTGACGAGAATACATCAAAATGCACAACGGGTATAAGATTCGTTTTTTATTTTGTTGGAAATTAAGATCAATTGAAACTTGAACCTTTGTAATCATGTGTCTCAATAAGTGTAAATACGAGAAAAGAAAAACTGTTTTTTATCAAGTTTTTTTAAGATTTACGATTCAAATTTTATTAGTACTTTTGAAAAAAATATTAATATGAAATTCAAAGCAATATTATTTACGGTTGCGGTGAGTATATCAACTTTAGCTTTTGCACAGGAAACTAAGAAATTTGGTCCACCGGCAGGAAACGCTGTTGTAGGAGATGTTTATGGAAATGCAATTGCTTCTAATACAGAATCCAAAGCAATCTCAGTAGATAAATTAAGCAAAAAACTTAAAAAAGATAATAAAAAAGTTGAAAACGTAGCTGTAAAAGGAAAAGTTACAGACGTTTGCGATAAAAAAGGATGTTGGCTAACGATTCAGACTGAAGATAATTCTCAGTTTTTTGTAAAAATGAAAGATTATGCATTCTTCGTTCCGACTGCATTGAAAGGTAAAACTGTTGTTTTAGACGGAACTGCTGAAAGAAAGGTAACTTCTATCGACGAACAAAAGCATTACGCTGAAGATGCTAAAAAACCCCAATCAGAAATTGATGCGATTACCACTCCGAAAGAAGAAATAAGATTTGTTGCCAACGGAATTAAGGTAGTGAACTAATTTTTTATCATTCTGAATAAAGTGAATAATCTATTTGGATTTTCTCCTTTCATCGAAATGATATTTAGTATAAAAACAAAAGCGGAACAAATTGTTCCGCTTTTTTAATCTTCTATCTTAAAATTTACTTCCGCATCCAGTTTCGGATATTTATTTTCTGAAACAAATTTCTTTCCGGTACAGTCGATTTCCAGCCAGCCTTTTCTTTGCTTTACATCTCCTACTTCCATTACGAAAGGAACAAAAGATATTTCGTCTTTCCCTTCTTCTATAATTTCTCTGTAGTGAACGGCAACATCCAAAATACATTCGTGATCCGTATTTAACTTAACATTTCTGTAAACGATATCGTAATGCGTTTCTCTGTTTTCAGGAATATCAAGATACGTTTCCCAACCCTCAATATCAGAATTCAATTCACTGATTGCTTTCAAAGCGTAATACAACGCAATTGTGTAATATTTCCTCGTTCCTTTTCTTGTATAATCTTCGACAAAATGTCCGCCTTCAAAAAGAATCGTGGGCATTCCTGCTTTGATAAAATTATCTCCTGTAGAACTCGGGTAGAATTCATCAGAATATCTTCCGATCTGATTTGGAATTAATTCTTTCAAATGATTATAAACTTCCGCAATTACCGCCATACATTTTTTACGGTTTTCAGTAACTGTTCTTTCCACATTTTCAGATGGAGCTAAAAAAGATAATGTTGCGGGATGAATTCCATCTGTGGTAAAAATTGTCCTTTGCTCGTGAAGATTCAAAGCATAATCGTATTTTTTAGAAGATGCAATACTTTTAAGGAATTTTATCTCTTTACTTGCTTCATTGTGAAAGTCTCTGTTCAAATCAATTTCTGCAGCATTCAGTCTTGTCCATTTTTCCGAGCCATCGGGATTGAGCATAAAGATAAAATCAAGCTTGATCTTACTCAGCAATTCTTCCTTTAGTTCCGGAGCCTTATCTAAAGTCAATAATAAATCAAGCATCGCATGAGTTGCGTTCGATTCGTTCCCATGCATTTGCGACCAGGCAAGAATATTAATGTTTCCTGTTCCAACTGTTAGTTTATAAATAGGTTTTTCTAAATACGATTTTCCTATCTCTTGAATATGATCTCTGAGATTAGTGTGTAAGTAAGAAAATAATTTTTCGGGGAAAATATAACGGTTTGGGAAATCAGGGTTCTGCTGATACAATTGTTCAAAATTCATTGTGTAGTAATTTACAAGAGTCAAATTTAACTATTTTTGATTGAAATAAGAAATTTACATTTGTTATTTGATTAAACATTAGGTACTGCCAAAATGTCTGCGTATAAAATTGTTAATTAATAATAATTCAATTAGTATTATCTAAATAACTGATATTGAAATATATATATAATTTATCTAAATACTTATATTAATATTACTTTAAGTCATTATATCTGTATCTAATGCTATTTTTAGTAATTTAATTAAACAAGAATAACTGATAGTGATTAGTAAAAAAATATCATATACAAATGTAAATTGATTAGTTTTTTTATTTAAATCTTTAAATTATTGTAATAATTTAATTCTGTAAACAGTTATTATTTTGCTTAAACAACTTCAAATAATATTCCAGAAGAAAAATAGCTTATGATTGCTCACCTAGCTAAATTTATATCGTTTTTACAATATTAAACATTCTAAACTGGCTTATTTAAGCACTTTAAAACTATATATTGCTCTATTGTAACAGTAATATAGATCTGTGCAAAAGTAACTTTATAAAGTGTATATTGATGTTTATATAAAGACAAGTTATCCATAAGTTATCGACGTTATAGTTGAACAAACGCATGATCTGAAACTTATCCGTGATAAACTTTTGTAAAATATTTTATCTTACACACATAACTAACTGTATAACAGTATTTTAATTTGTTTACATTTGTATCTAACTATCGTTTACATTTGTTTATTATATTAATTTGCATTTGTAAATTATATTATTTACATTTGTAACACCATTAAAAACTGCTTTATGAGTTTAAACGAGAGAATTTCCAAAGTTATAGAGTATTCTAATCTTACTTCTTCAGAATTTGCTGATGAAATAGATGTCCAGCGATCTTCTATTTCCCACATTACTTCGGGAAGAAATAAGCCCTCTCTTGAATTTATCATAAAAATAAAATCAAAGTTTCCGGAGATTCTTTGGGATTGGCTGGTAACAGGTGAAGGCGAAATGTTGAAATCTGAATTGCCCGAAATTAATACAATACCGAAAGAAACTGCCGATGTTGAAGAAGAAAAATCTAAACTTACTTCTCTACCCGACCTTTTCACCATGATGAATAATGATGAAGATTTTGGAGTTGAAGAGGAGCAAACTCAAGTTCCTAAAATGCCTCTCCGAGAATCATCTATACCACACCAAAATCCAGTGCAACAAAAAATATCCGATTCTCAGCGATTAGAGAATTCCAATGATCAAATATTATCCCAAGCTATTGGAAATCAGCAAGGTAATATAAAACGTATCGTAATCTTTTATGATAATGGAAAATTCGAGAGTTTTGAGCCATAAATTAAATAATTTAAACTATCCTCTTTTTTACTTTTAAAAGCCCAAATAAAAAAGCCTCACAATTGTGAAGCTTATATATCTAAAATGAAGAGATTTATTTCCCTTTTCTTCTATCTAATTCTTTACTGATAAGACCAAGTTCTCTGCCCGTCTGTCCTGCGACAGAAGTATTTTCCTGAGCTCTTCTGGTAAGATACGGAACAACATCTTTTACGGGTCCGTACGGAAGATATTTCGCTACATTATATCCTTTATCAGACAAGGCAAAAGTAATATTATCACTCATTCCATAAAGCTGTCCGAAATATACGTGAGGATTTCCATTTTCTAATGAAGCTGCTTTCATTTTGTCCATTACCAATTCTGAGGAAATCTCGTTGTGAGTTCCAAAAAAGGCAGAGACTTTATCTAAATGATTCATCACAAAGTCAATTCCCGCATTATAGTTTTTATCGGAAGCATCTTTCGTCGGCTGGATCGGATCTGCATATCCTTTTTCTGCGGCTCTTGCTCTTTCTTTTTCCATATAAGCACCACGAACAATCTTATACCCAATAAAATATCCTTTTTCTTTTGCTCTCTGAAGATTTTCTTCCATGTATTTTAATCTTCCGGTTCTATACATTTGGATGGTATTCCAAACGATAGGTTTTTCCTGATTGTACTTTTCCATCATCTCTTCGCAAAGGTGATCTGCTGCATCCTGCATCCAGGTTTCTTCGGCATCTACCATTACTTTTTTATCGTTTTCATGGCAAAGTTGACACACTTCATCGAATCTTTTTACCACTCTTCCCCATTCTTCTTTCTGACTTGAAGTCAGTTCTGCATTCTTTCCAATAGCTTCATATAAATCTATTCTTCCGAAAGCTGTAGGTTTAAAAACAATAAAAGGAATCGCTGGATTTCCTACAGAAAACTTAACAATATCTTTGATTTCTTTACAGACAGCGTCAAAAGTAGCTTCATCTTCTTTCCCTTCAATTGAATAATCAAAAATACTTCCCACTCCTCTTTTGAAAAGCTGTTTTACGACTTTCATACTTTCTTCACGGGTTTCACCTCCGCAAAATTGCTCAAACAAAGTGTTTTTTACAATTCCGGTTACGAAAGGAAAATCATTATGAATCGTGAAATTAAGAACAGAAGTTCCGATTTTTGTAAGTGAAGGCTGCTCGATCATCTTGAACATCCAATACGCTTTTCTTAACTGTGCATCAGACTTGTCTGCAAATGCGACTTTAGTATCGTTAAAAATGGGCATTACTTTTATATAAATTTAGGTTTTGCAAAGGTAAGAAAAGGAAAGGTTTTTTAAAGAAAATTTTCTATAATTTACCTTCAATTCCGTTAAGCATCATGGCGATAATTCCTACGAAAACCCAAAATCTTAAAATATTCAATATCAAAAAGTTACTCTTTTTTGTTTGGTTTAAAAGAAGATAGATGCAAAAAATGAATATAAAAAGCCCACCCGAAAAATAATAGGCCATAAATCCTGAAATTCCTGTACGGAGAATCAGTTTCATGGAAACCATCATGGTTATAATTAATAAAGAAACAATAATAATTTTTGTGTTTTTACTTTTAAAATAATTCGGAATTGTTATATATCCAAAGGCTTTATCAACACTTTTTGTCAACATATCTTTTACAATATCAATACATAAAAGAACTAGGAAAAGGAAGATCGCCATTAACAAAACCTTCTTGGAAAATGTCTCGTAATAGACCATCATTCCAAAAAAAGGATACAGCGTTAAACTGACAAAAGTGAGGTTATTTAAGATTAAAATCCGACTTAATTTGTGACTGTAAAACCACATAAAAAACTGATACACCACAAAAAAAACAAAAACCCGATGTGAAATCATCCAAGCAACCCCCAAAGAAATAACACTTAAAAACAAATAAACATATAAAAAGTATTTCTGTTTAATGAAACTTTGAAGTCTTGTTCTGAAGGGTTTTACGATATGGTCTTTCTCAAAATCATAAAATTGGTTGATGATTCCACCTGCCAAAATCGTGAGAACTGTACAGAAAATAATTCCGTGAACTTTAAAATCAAAGACAAATTTTCTGAAAGTTTCATCCTGATTAAAAAGGAAAAACGTTGAAACATACAATGCAAAAGTGAGCAAAATGGCAACAAAAAAGCGAGCTCCCAAAAGAAAGCCCACGAATTGTGAAAATCTGTAAAAAAAAGATTTTTTGATATAATTTTTCTGTTGGAAAGTTTCTTTTTCAGAATTCATTCCAACGTGTTTAGAATCTGTAAATCACTTCTTTATGGAAGCCATCAAGCATCTTTTCTGCTTTGTCATAATCTTTAGTGAAACCTAAAATGTAACCACCACCTCCGCTTCCGCAAAGTTTTAAGTAATAAGCATTAGAATCCAGTCCTTTTTTCCAGATATTGAAAATACTTTCAGGAATCATCGGACGAAAATGTTCATATGCCCAATGCGAAAGTTTTTTAAGATTTCTAAAGAAAGGATTCATATCTTTTTTAAGGAAAGAATCGATACATGCATTATTATAACGGATAAACTCTTCTTTTAGTGTTTTTCTGAAACCTTCAGTCTTCATTTTTTCAAAGAAAATCTGAATCATTGGTCCGGTTTCACCCGTAATTCCTGAGTCAATTAGGAAGATAGCACCTTTACCTTGTTCTCCGTCAGGTATGGAAACCTTATCTAAATTTTCTTTATTTTCGATCAGAATCGGTAAATTCATGTAACAGATCAAAGGATCCATTCCTGAACTTTTACCGTGAAAATAGCTTTCCATTTCACCAAAAACAGCCTTCAGATTTTTTAAATTATCTTTAGAAATATTTTCAGGATCATGTTTTTTTAATGAATATTTTTCGAAAATAGCAGCGACCAAAGCTCCTGAACTTCCTACGCCATATCCTTGTGGAATATTAGAATCAAAAAAAAGTCCTTGTGAAATATCCTGCTTGAATCCTTCTACATCTAACTTAAAATCATCGGAAAGCGATAAATCTGCAAGATAATTTGAGTATTTCTGCAAGTGTCCGTTTGATTTTTTTTCGAATTCAGATTCGGACTCTGAGAACTTTAAAGTTCCTTTGTAAAAGCTATATGGAACAACTAGACCCTGAGAATCTTCGATCATTCCATATTCTCCGAAAAGAATTATTTTAGCGTAAAATAGAGGATTCGTCATGTTGACAATAAATTTTTTGCAAATTTAAAATTATTCTGTTGAATATAAGCAAAATTCGAGCCGAATTATAACATATTTTAACACCAAAATTATTATAAACTTTTAATTATTTCTAAAAGTCTATATTTTATTACCTTAAAGGTAGCAAAAAAGCCTGACATAATCAGGCTTTTAGTACTTATTTATTTAAAAAATTATTGTTTAATTAATTTCTTGGTAACTTTTTCTTTTATTGTTTCTACCGTTACTACATAATTTCCAGTTAGCATAGAAGAAATATTTACATTGAATTGATTTCCTTTTAATGCAGATTCTGATTTAATCAACCTTCCTGCTTCATCATAAATTTTGAATGATTTTAAAGCATCTTTTGAAGAAATTGTGATTACATTTTTTGCAGGATTCGGATAGATATTCACTGAATTATCTTTAGTATTTACATCTTCAACCGCTAAAATTGCACAAGAGAAATTCGCTTTCCAGCCAATCCCTGTTTCTGCCGGGTCTGAAACAAATCTTACCGTAATTGCACCTGACGGATGTGTTGAAGTAAATGTTCCCGGTAAAGTTGTCCCCGTTAAAGCATTTCCTGTTGCAAACATTGGTGAGCTGGTAGACGGACCGTTGTAAATATACATAAAATCGTAACCGTCTTCTAAACCAAATTCTGTAAAATTCATCGTTAAATTAGAACCTGAAGAAGGATAAAAAGTTTTAACAATAGTCTGGCTGTCGCCATAATTTCCTGTCACACCTCCTGTATCTGTAAATAATATTCCACTGCACCAGTTTGCATCTGTCAGGAACATCTGTGTTCTCTGATAACCAGCAGAACAATCTGTTCCTACTGATAAAAGATAATACGTTGCAGGTTCAAGACTTGAAAAGTTAAATGTCTGTGTTGTTGTATTTCCCGTTGAAACAGGAGTTCCGTCGAATTTCGTTAATTTATATTTCCAAGAAGTGGAAGTTCCATCTGTAAATGCTGCACTCGCTGAATTCTGTGTAATATTTGAAACCGATAATCCCGTTATTGTTGTCGTACAAGCTGTTGTACAATTTGTTCCTAAACAAGGTTTAGATTCTACTGTATTTCTGATTAGCGCAGCAGGCTGAGGGCCAAAGCCATTGGTAAAATTAATTCCAACCCCTGAAATTAAATGACAATAACTCATGATTGTACCTTTTACTGTCGTGGAAGGAATAGGGCCTGTACAACCTTCATCTGCTCCCGCAGCAGGACCGCAACCATCGATAGCCGTGTTGTTTCCGTTCCATGCACAAGCGTGTGTGTGAGGCGAACCTAAACTATGCCCCATTTCGTGAGTCATCGCCATAATCGTCCATGAATAAACAGGAACATTATTATACGTTTGAGATGCACCTGAATAAGCATGTCTATTGGTTGTACATAAAGAATTAATGTAAGCAACGCTGGTTGTAGAAGGCTGATTTACTAAGTGAGCCAAATCTCCGTTAAAAGTCTGTCTGTTTGCTCTAAAGTTTGCCAAATTTGCATTCGGAGTCCCTGTATACGGGTCCGCTGTTGTCCAGACATAGATTTCGTTTAGAGCAATTTTCACGTCATCGTTGTTATAAAGAGTAGCAATATTATTGTGAATTGCCGTTAACCAGTTCGCTGTTGTCGTTGTATTTGATCCGTTATTAACATAGGGAGTATAACAAACTTCATAATAAATTCTTACACAATTCTGAGTCAATACTTTTGCCGTGTTTTTTTTATCATCAGGATTATATGAAAATTTCTGTTTATGGTTGTCTGTTAATTCATCCACACCACAAACAAAAGGATTAATACCCGTCAATTTTGAATCTGAATAGCTTACAAAATCAGAAGAATTTTTCACTTTACCCACGATGATATTTCCTAATTCCGGTGTAGAAGCAACTCCTACAATATCATTATCAAAGAAACTGAAAGCCACAATCGATTGATTATCACCTTTTACAATTCCCTGATAATAAGCCCCCGGATTGTAGTTTACAATTTCACTTTTATTGGTTGTAACTTTAAAATCATTCGTAAAAATCTGATTTTTATAAAGCTCCATTGTAATCATTTTTCCGTCGAAAGGAAAAGATACTTCAAGATATTCAGGTTTTTCTGTGGCTATTTTTTTAAGCTGTTTAGCATCAACATTAATAACCGTAATGTCTGTTGCTGCTCTTTTGTACTCTGGTAGTTTCTCGGAATTTTTGTTTACTGTGAACAAATCATACTTTTCAAAATTTTTCTTTTGAGTATGATATTCTGAAACTTTTTGAGCAACAGGTTTCATATTTTGTGCAAAACCGAATATCGAGCATTGCAAAATGGAGAGAAGTAGAAGTTTTTTTATCATTTTTACTATTTATTTCAATTTGCAAATAAACAAAAAAATTCTAATAGTTGTGAAAATATGCTATCATTTTCACCTAATTTAAAACTTAGAACAAATTAATTGTAAGAATATTATAATTAAAATTTATTTAAGGTAAATAAAAAAAGACATTAAAATAATTAATGCCTTTCTATGTATAATTGTAAATATTAAAATCAGTCTTTTAAAATTTTATTGTTTACGAATCTGATTAAGATTGCGCCAATCGCAAAAAATGCAGCCATTGATATAAATGCATACTGCATATTATGAAACTTCTGAATAAACACACTGAAAATAAGCATTCCGCAAATAATTGCTATTTTTTCAAGTACATCATAAAAGCTGAAATAAGTTGTATTTTCCATAGAATTTTCTGGTAACAACTTTGAGTATGTCGATCTTGACATTGCCTGAAGACCACCCATAACCAAACCTATCAAACCTGCCAACCCATAAAACTGAAGCTGTAGATTAGGATTTTCTTTATTCAGAGAATATGCTGATAAACAACAGATGATCCATATGATAACTGCAATCGTGATCACATTTTTATTTCCGATTTTTTTAGATAATTTTGAAAAAAGGAAAGCACCAAAAATTGCGATAATCTGAATGACCAAAATCGTAATGATAAGTTTGTATTTATCGACTTCTTTCGGAAAAATTACCGTGCTTCCAAAAGGAACGGCCATTAAAAATATAGTCTGCATTCCAACACTATAAAAGAAAAAACTTGATAAGAAGAATTTCAATCTTTTGTCTGAAAAAAGTTTATTTCCTACACTAAATAATTCCCTGAAACTTTCTTTAGCAATGTCTTTATAGAAACTGATATTATCTTTTAACACTTCGAAAAATCCGCCTTGTTCTTCGTGTTTTTTGAAAATATTCTTGTAATTTAAAAGAACCAGATCTTTAGGAAGTTTATCTTTAACATCTCCAAACTGAGGCAAATGTTTAAATGTATATTGTGAGAATCCGAACCACCATGCTCCTGTTAATAGGAAACTGATTCTGATATAAATCTTAGACTGTTCAGGACCTTTCGCTACCAACTGAATCAATAACAAACAGATAATCAGTAAAATTACAGATCCTATATACCCGTAAATATATCCTTTTGCAGAAAGTGAATCCTGCTTTTCCGGAGTGGCAATATCCGGTAAAAACGAATTATAAAATACCAAACTTCCCCAAAAACCTACACTCGCTGTAATGCTGAACAGCAAACCTAAGAAGAAATTGGACATTCCTGTAAACATCGCCAATCCCATACATGATGTTGCCCCCAGATAACAGAAAAACTGTAAAAAGGATTTCTTGTTTCCGATGGTATCTGCCAATGATGATAAAAATGGTGACAAAAGCACAACAAGAAAAAATGACAATGCGTAGGAAAAACTAAGAACGGCATCCGGCTCATAATTTTCTCCGAATACTTTAATCATGTGTCTCACAGGAACTTCCTGGATTTCTTTAGCCGCAGTTACGAATTCCTTTTTGTTGTAAGCCGTGGTTAGGATTGTGTAATAAATAGGGAATATTGCAGACGTAATGACCAAAGAATATACAGAATTTGCCCAGTCATAGACTGCCCAGGCTTTCATTATCTTTGGATTATTCTTTATATTCTGAGGTTGTTGATTCTCAATTTCAGACATTTCAAATAAATATTAGTAGCACAAAAATATAAAAACCATTGAACATTCGGCGGTTTTTATTTTGTTTAGGATAAATTTTATTGTTTGGTTAAAGTTCAAAGGTTCTTATGAACTATTTTAATTTAAACTTAAAATGAAAAAATCCGAAAGCAAAAACTTCCGGATTTTAATATAATTATTTAAATAAATATTACATATTTTCAATAACAATAGCAGAAGCGCCACCACCACCATTACAGATTGCTGCAGCACCGTATTTTGCATTGTTTTGCTTTAATACATTGATCAACGTAACAATAATTCTTGAACCTGAACTTCCAAGCGGGTGACCCAAAGCAACTGCTCCACCATTCACGTTTACTTTAGAAGCATCCAATCCTAAAATTTTATTATTAGCCAAACCAACTACAGAAAATGCCTCGTTAAATTCGAAGAAATCGATATCCGTAAGCTCCAATCCTGCTTTTTTAAGAGCAATCGGTAATGCTTTTGAAGGCGCAGTCGTGAAATCTTCAGGAGCCTGAGCCGCATCAGCATAAGAAACAATTTTTGCTAACGGCTTCAGTCCTAATTCTTCCATTTTTTCTTTGGAAACAAGAATTAATGCAGAAGCCCCGTCATTTAAATTAGAAGCATTTGCAGCTGTTACCGTTCCTTCTTCTTTTTTGAAAACTGTCGGAAGTGTCGGAATTTTATCAAATTTCACTGCTTTATATTCTTCATCTTCAGCAAAAATGATAGGCTCCCCTTTTCTTTGAGGAATTTCAACAGGAACTACTTCTTCTGCAAATTTTCCTTCGCTCCACGCCTTTGCAGATCTTGTGTAAGATTCAATAGCGAAATTATCCTGATCTTCTCTTGTAATACTGTAATCTGTTGCACATTTTTCAGCACAAACTCCCATGTGAACTTTGTTGTAAACGTCTGTAAGACCGTCTAAAACCATTCCGTCCAACATTTTAATATCACCTAATTTAGTTGCATTTCTTGCATTATAGTAATGAGGAACTGAAGACATATTTTCCATACCTCCAGCAACGATTACGTCTACATCACCCGCTTTAATTGCCTGTGCAGCCATAGTAACTGCCTTCATTCCTGAAGCACAAACTTTGTTTACTGTAGTAGAAGGTGTCTCAATAGAAAGCCCTGCTCCCAAAGCAACCTGACGGGCCGGAGCCTGTCCCTCACCCGCCTGTAAAACGTTCCCCATATAAATTTCCTGAACCTGTTTAGGATCAAGACCGATTTTATCTAATGCTCCTTTTACGGCAGCAGTTCCCAACTTTGTAGCCGGAACACTTGCCAAGCTTTCTAAAAAACTTCCAATAGGAGTTCTTACTGCTGAAACGATGAATACTTCTTTCATTTTATAATTCTATTTTTATATTTAAAATTGAGTAAGCCTTTCGGCTTTATATTTCTATTTTTTGCTTTCCGGTAATTTTGCTAAAATCAGATTGTAGGTATCTCCTGCAATCTTGGATTCAATTTTTATATAATTATCCTGAGTAGCAATCACTTTATTGGTAAAAACATCATCTACTTTAATTCGTTTGTCTTCACCTTTTACCTCTAATACCATTAATTTATAATTACAGTTATCAACAAAAACCATACTTGATTTTATGAAATCTTTTCCGTTATTATAATATTCTGTCTGAATATTATCTTTTACCGTCATATACCAAAGATTTTTAGGATAATTGGTACGCAAAAAAGTCCCTTCTTTTATATTCGCACATTTTGTAGGATTGTCAATTTGCTTTGACTTAGGAACTTCTCTCTGAATTGTTTTTATCTCTTGTTTCTGAGCTTTCACTTGGGAAATCCCTAAAAACAATACGGCTACTGAAATTACCTTTAAAAAATTCATATTTGTGTTGTATTTATTATTTGTTGTTATTTTTTGCAAAAATGATGATGAAAGCTCCCAAAAACTCTACGATCCAGCCCCATTTTATTTTTACGATTCCTGCCAGTTTATTTTGCCAAGATTTAAAAGGCATAAAGCTAAAATACTCTGCAGCCTGAACTTTTACGGCAAATAAAGTAAAGAGAAACAGAAGAATTAAGAGAATTCCAAAGATTTTTGTCATTTTTCCGCTATTGTTTACAATACCAAAAAGTGCTCCTGCGGATAAAACCCAACAGGCAACAGCTAAATAATGGTCTAATTTCCAGTAGTTCCAATTTCCGAGGACAGGAACATGAACTAACGGCAGAAAACTTCCTGCAACCACCACTATTAATCCTATTAACTGAATGTTTTTCATATTTCTCAAAGTACCAAAATACAAAAAAAAACACACTTTAGATAAGTGTGTTTCAAAAACAATAATTTATTATTAACTAACAATTAATAGTAAAAATTCCAAAATAAAATTTAATAATTTATAAAAAAATACAAATATTTTTATTAATTTAAAAATTAACATTAGCAATTTCTAATCCTATCTGTAATCCATATTTCTTACTCAACCGAGCATTATCATTAAAAGCCGGGGTGAGATCTTTCTGAATAAATAAATTAAATCCGCCTAAACCAATTCCTAATTTAGCTCCAAAAATAAGATCATTTACGCCATGCATCACTCTTTCACGCTCTACAATTCTTTTACTGTATTCGGTAGAATATTTATTATAAATGATATTTCCCGCCTTTACACCACCGTAAATACCTGCGATTAAACTAATCTGGCTTTTTCTGTTATCCAAATATTTAATTCCGTCGTACTCTATATATTTAGGATTTAAAACCAATCTGAAATCCAATGGAATATATACATACGTGATATTGAATTTAGTATTTTTAAGGTTTCCTTTGGTAAAGTCCGTAAGTTCCAGCGTATTGTTTTCCTGACTGAAAACTTTACCATATTTCGGAGTAAACTGATCAGACCGAACGCCTAATCCGACACGATAAAATAACGGACTTCTGTAGCCACCAAGCTGATTTTCATACCTGACCGCAAAACTGGATGCATTGTAAACATTAGCTCTTATGTCAGAATCTTTATTATAAAATCTGAAAGGTTCATCTTTTGAAGTCAGGTTAGCACCCACGAAACTCACCGTAAGATTCCAATTATGAAGATAATCTTTTGGTTCTTTTTTGTTGCCGTTAATTTTCATTTTCAGTCCCGAAATTCCTAATTGAAGTTCATTTCTACCATGTTTTTTTACCGTATCATTTGTACCTAATACTGCATCTCTCACCATTTCTTTCGTTGCATTTTCTAAGTCAGATTTTTCTGCATCAACTTTAGTATTGATAATTTCCTGATACTTAGAAGCTATCTCAGTCCTTTGTTTTTGTTTTTCATCTGCAGTAATCGATTTTGCATTATAATTTTTATCGACTTCATCCAGCTCAGTATTCATTTTTGCTTTTTCTGAAACTACTATACTGTCAATTTTTTGAGAATAAGAATTCAGATAAGGCTTTTCCTGCGCCGAATAATACGAAAAAGCCATTACAGCGGTCATTACAGCAATTTTTGTTTTCATAATTTCTAAGTTATTTTAAACAATAGTTTTTCTCCCATTCCTATTTCAGAACAGTTTTTATAGTTGAAAGTTTACACGATTATTTTGTGTCTATGGAATCGGAAAAGATGGTCATCCCAAGCACTTTGAAAGAAGTCAGCCTCGGACCTTTAATTTTACTCATATCTAAAACCCCGAACTTTCCATGTTCTTCGAGATTTTCTTTACGGGTTTTATCAAATTCTCTTCCTAAAAGCAATTCGTCAGCTTTTATATAATTCACTTTTTTATTTTCAGCAATAACAGGATTTTGAATCTCTGTAGCCACTATTTTATCTTCAATTGAAGGGAATTCTTCTTTGGCAGAACTAATTTCATTCTTAGCAATTGTTGAATTATTTGCAAATTTATCCTCCACAATTTTATTTTGATTTTCATGAACAGCTTTAAAATCTTGCTGAGAATGAAAAACTTTGACTTTAATATTTTCAGATTGTTCAAAATCGGAATCTGTAATTTTTAGGCTTGAATTTATTTTTGAATTTTCAGTTGACTGATTTGATGAAGTCAATTTCTCCTGAGAAATATTTTTAACTTCATTTAAATTAAAATACAACAACCCTCCGCCCAGAGAAACCAAAAATGCAATTACAGCAGCATATTTCCACCATTGAAAATATATTTTTGAAGATGAATCAATAACTTTATCCTCGGAAAAATCCATTTGATTAATCTTGCTCCAAAGATCTGCTGAAGGCTTTATTTCAAGCTTTTCATAGTCAGATTTTAATTGATTCAATATTTCTTTTTTCATTTTCTTTTGCTTTTAAATAATCTGCAAGCCATTTTTTCCCTTTACTAAGCTGGCTTTTACTTGTTCCTTCTGAAATATTGAGTATTTCTGCAATTTCCTGATGTTTTTTCTCTTCAAATACATACAAATTGAAAATCAATCTATATCCGACCGGCATTTGTGAAAAAATTTCTTCGATATTAATTTCATCAAAGCGTTCTTCAAAATCATCCTCCAAATATTCGTCTGAAATTTCTATATCTGAATACAAAATGTTTTTATTTTTCCTTATAAAATTAATCGCATCATTTACAACGATTTTTCTCAGCCAAAAAGGAAAACTTTTCCACTCGCGACATTCATTAATCTTCGTGAAACATTTCATAAAAGAATTTAAAAGAATATCTTCGGCATCATGAAGGTTATTGGTATAAGAATTCGCAATGGCAAGCATTTTCGCTGAAAACATTTCGTAAAGAGCTTTCTGCCCTCTTCGATCCCGTTTTTTTGCCAGTTTAAAATTCTCTTCTAAATGCTTCATGTATTGGTTTCTATCTATAAGACGAAATATTTTTCAAATGGTTGCCTGAAAAACAAAAAAATTGCACTTTTTTTGAAAGTGCAATTTAATATTTTAGTAATCAATGAAATAAATTAATGTTTTATTTTTGATATTTCTGCCGGATTATGTTTATGTCTGAATAAAACAGCGAATAAAATAGCTAAAATCAGAGCGTAAGCTGCAAAAGAAAGCCAGATATTCTGCCAGTCTTTTACCATTACGATCGATGATAATGTTCCGTCAGGATTTACCGCTGAATTAAAACTCTTTTTAAGAATATCCAAAAACGTCTGATTATCAGGAGTCGTTTCTAAATAGGTTGCTAAAGAAGAAACGGTTGTAAATTTGTGTGTAAAAAATTTATCTATTGCCCAACCTGCTGCATAACTTCCGAAAACAGCTCCGAAACCGTTTGTCATCATCATGAATAAGCCCTGAGCTGAAGAACGAATCTTCTTGTCAGTTGTCGTTTCCACGAAAAGTGATCCAGAAATGTTGAAGAAATCGAAAGCCATTCCATAAACGACACAAGAAAGGACGATTAATCCTAATCCGTATCCTTCAGGAATTCCGTAAGCAAAGAATCCGAATCTCAATACCCAGGCAAACATTGAAATCAACATTACTTTTTTAATTCCGTATCTCTTTAAAAAGAAAGGAATTGCCAAGATAAATAGTGTTTCAGAAACCTGAGAAATCGACATAATAATCGTTGATCTCTGTACTACAAAAGAATCTGCATATTTCGGAAAATGTTCAAATTCACTTAAAAATACATCTCCGTAAGCGTTTGTCAACTGCAAAGCCGCTCCTAATAACATTGAGAATAAGAAGAATAATGCAGTTTTATAATCTTTAAACAATTTAAATGCATTAAGACCTAATTGCTCTGATAATGGTGCCGTTTTATCAATTAATTTCTGTGGAGGACATTTTGGTAATGTTAAAGCATAAATTCCTAGTAAAATAGCTGCTACCCCAGCAATGTAAAACTGTCCTTCTGTCGCTTTATTTCCTGTAAGATTGGTAATCCACATGGCTACAATAAATCCAACTGTTCCCCAAACACGGATCGGAGGAAAGTCTTTTACAACATCCAAATCGCTGTTTTTAAGAATTGTGTAAGAGATAGAATTTGCTAATGCAATCGTTGGCATATAAAAACACATTGCCACAAGCATGACCGAAAAAAATGAACCGGGATCTGCCGAATGCGGTAAAATGAAAAGTACAACTCCGTAAAGGATATGTAAAACCGAAAAAATTCGCTCTGCATTTACCCAACGGTCTGCGATAATTCCGGTGATGGTCGGCATAAAAATGGATGCAATCCCCATAGTTCCGAAAACAGCTCCAAACTGCGCTCCGTCCCAATGTTTTGTACCGAACCAAAAATTAGCCATCGTAATCAGCCATGCTCCCCAAACGAAGAACTGCAAAAAACTGAGGATGGTCAGTCGTAATTTTAAATTCATAAGTTAGTATAAAAATATCCCTTTAATCAATTCTCTTCTTCCTTCTTTTGATTTCTTCCTGAATCTCAAGGGCGGTATCGTAATCTTCTTCCTTCACAGCTTCTTCCAGTAATTTCTGAAGCTCTTCCATAGAAACTGATCTTAAATTATCTTCTGCTTCTACTGTTTCAGAAAATGACTGATCTTCTTTAGCAACATCCTCTAATTCCAGAAGAATTCCCGCTTCATTCAGTACTTGCTGTGTTGTATAAATCGGGGCATCAAATCTTACTGCCATTGCAACCGCATCTGAAGTTCTTGCATCAAGAATTAATTCTTCATCATTAACTTTATTTTTAAAGTTGATATTAGAGAAGAAAACTCCATCTACAATCTGATAAATAATTACAGACACCAATTCGTAATTAGCAGAAACGATAAATTTTGTGAATAAATCGTGTGTAAGAGGACGAGGCGGATGAATGTCTTTCTCCAGACCAAGAGAAATGGATTGTGCCTCGAAATTTCCTATAACAACAGGTAATTTTATGTGTGTTTCTTCATGTTCCAATAACAACGCGTACGCCCCGGATTGGGTCTGGCTGTACGATATTCCGCGAATAATTAACTGTTTATAATCCATGGCTACAAATATAAATTATTTTTTTCTTGTGTTTTCACTTTTTTAGACAAAAATAAAAGCCCGAAAGGGGCTTTTATGTATGAATTGTGAATTAATTTAATTGTCAATTTCGCTTCACAAGTGAATTAAAAAAATATTTTAAAACTGACAAGTGAAACAAACTGACTATTGCCAATTCACTTTTTTATCCTTTTAATGCTTTAATTTTCTCTGTTAATGCAGGGATAATCTGAAAAGCATCTCCTACTACACCGTAATCAGCTGATTTGAAGAACGGGGCTTCTGCATCACTGTTAATAACAACAATAGTTTTAGAAGAGTTAACCCCTGCCAAATGCTGAATTGCACCAGAAATACCTACTGCGATATAAAGATTTGGAGAAATCGCTTTACCAGTCTGTCCTACGTGCTCTGTGTGAGGTCTCCAACCGATATCTGAAACCGGTTTAGAACAAGCTGTAGCAGCCCCTAAAACGTTTGCCAATTCTTCGATCATTCCCCAGTTTTCAGGACCTTTCAATCCTCTCCCTGCAGAAACTACGATTTCAGCCTCTTTAAGATCTAATTTTCCTGAACTCTGTTCGTGAGAAATTACTTTAGTATCTTCATTAGCTACAGATAAGTTTTTTATTTCTTCTGAACCTGAAACTGCATTTTCTTTAACACCGAAAGCATTTTGAGAAACCGTTAAGATCACTCCTGCTGCTTCAGATTTTGCATGCATAAATCCTTTTCCTGAGAAAGCTCTTCTTTTCACCTGAAACGGAGAAAGACTTTCCGGAGCTTCCAAGGTATTGGTGATTAATGAATGTCCGTTCATTATTGCCAACATCGGAGCGATAGAAGAAGCATCTGTTGTATGAGGGAAAACGATGATATTTCCGTTTGCCACTTCACTTACCGCCTGAGCATAAGCTTTAGCCGAGAAGCTTTTCAGCCCTTCGTCTTTGATATTAATTACATTTGATGCACCATATTTATATAATAAATCTGAAGAATCTGTTGGGTTTACAGAGATCGCCGTAACGGTATCACCAGCTTTATCTGCAATAGCTTTAGCATAAGAAACTGCCTCAAAAGCTGCTTTTTTGTAAACTCCGTTTATATTTTCTGCGTATACGAATACTGCCATTTTTCTTGATTTTAAGATTAAAAAATTTAATAATTAAATGATTAGATAACTTTAGCTTCTTCGTGAAGTAATCTTACCAATTCATCCAAATTATCAGGAGAAACCAATTTCACAGCAGCTCTCGGAGGCACACTATCGTAAGAAACTCCCTGAACTTTCACCTCAGAAGAAGTCGGCTCAACCACCTGCAAAGGCTTTGTTCTTGCAGACATAATTCCTCTCATATTTGGAATAATCAAATCTTTCTCGTCTACCAAACCTTTCTGACCAGCAATTACAGCCGGTAATTTCACAGAAATAGTTTCTTTACCTCCTTCAATTTCTCTTACAGCAGTAGCCTCACTTCCATTTACATCAAGACCTACAGATGCATTTACGAAAGGCTGATTCAACAACTGAGCAACCATTCCCGGAACAGAACCACCGTTATAATCGATAGATTCTTTACCACAAAGAATTAAGTCATAACCACCGTTTTGCGCCACAGCAGCGATTTCTTTTGCCGTAGAATAGCTGTCTTTAGGATCAAGATTTACTCTTACCGCATCGTTAGCACCAATTGCCAATGCTTTTCTGATCACAGGTTCTGTAGCAGCATCTCCAACATTGATTACCGTTACCGTAGCTCCCTGAGATTCCTGAAGTTTAATTGCTTTTGTTAACGCAAATTCGTCTAACGGATTGATTACCCATTGAATGCCGTTTTTGTCGAAAGCAGATTTGTCTGCTGTAAAGTTAATTTTCGAAGTAGTATCCGGA
>Ga0308171_1000461_pt1 | contig 88169 bp, 72 predicted proteins | sample PhyGR1_FD_202135 | JGI IMG/M metagenome (GOLD analysis project Ga0308171, IMG submission 202135) | Phyllosphere microbial communities from UC Gill Tract Community Farm, Albany, California, United States - DLSLSG.R1 | ecosystem: Host-associated > Plants > Phyllosphere > Unclassified | place: USA...
CGATGGCCGCCGCCCAGCTGCGCGCCCCGCTCTATGAGGACAAGGTCGTCGACTTCCTGTTCGGCAAGGCCGAGATCACCGACCGCGAGACCACCCGTGAGGAGCTGGAAGCCGCGATCGAGAGCGAGGACGGTTTCGCGACCGGCACGCACGTCCACAATCATGATCACGACCATGATCATGACCACGGCGCGAAGAAGCCTGCCAAGGCAAAGGCCAAGAAGGCCGACGTGACCGAGGAAGCGGCTGGCGACGCCGCCGCCGAGGAAGCGCCGAAGAAGGCGACCCGCGCCAAGAAGGCGGCTCCGGCCGAAGCGGAAGAGCCTGTCGAGGCCACCGAGGCGACCGAAGACACCGCTCCGGCGAAGAAGCCGCGTGCGAAGAAGGCCGCTGCTCCGGCGGAAGGCGAAGCCGAAACGGCCGAAGCTCCCGCCAAGAAGCCGCGCGCCAAGAAGGCCGCGCCGACCGAGTAAGGACGGTGCGGGGCGGGCTTCGGTCCGCCATCTGGCAAAAAAGGGGCGGCCGCGCGAGCGGTTGCCCCTTTCGTCGTTCAGGCCGGTTGGTTTCGCGGGGCGCTACGACGGAGAGCGTCGACCGCGAAACAGGCGGCGAGCAGGGGGAGCAGCCACAAGATGCGGCTCTGGTAACGGTCGTCCGGCCCGGACAGATCGCCGGTGATCGCCGCGTTGAGCAGGATCGTCGCGACGACCAGCCCCGCCAGCCCCAGTAGCTTTCGCCGCCGCGCGCGGATCGCCCACAGCAGCATGACGGGCAGCAGCAGGACGACCGCCAACGCGACCCCGACATCCGGCGCGAACTTGAGGGGATCGAGCGTGCCGTGCTGTTGCCGCGACCGGGAGAAGGCCTGGAAATCATCCGGCAACCGCGCCTTCAGGATACGCGAAATCTGCATGTCGGCGGCATAGGGCGGCAGCACGCCCTTGCGGACGGTCCGCAACTGCTCGGCGAAACCCTGCCACGCCAGCGCGGCGACACCCGCAGGATCGTCATGCAGCACGGTGCGGATGATGAGCCGCTGTTCGGCGATGACGCCCGGCCGGTCGCGATCGAGCATCGTGCCGATCGGCGAGCGTCGATCCCAGAGATAGGCCTGACCCGGCTTAGTGATGGCAGGATCGTCGACCAGCGGTCGCACCGCGCAATGGGCCAGCGCCGGTTCGTGACAGAGCCGCGCCAGCGTCGGCTGGGCGAGATGCCCGTCGAACAGCCGCGCGAGCAGGAAGGTGTCCGACGACAGGGCTGGCCGGAACTCATAGCCCGCGACCCGGTTCAGGCCGCTCAGACCGAGCAATGCCAGGGCAATGGCCAGCGCGGCGGGAAGCGACCGGCGGATCGTCTCACGCCGCCCCATGCCGGTCAGCAGCATCGCGAGGCAGGCGACAACCAGCAGCCCCGCCGTCAACAGGACATGGCTGAGATGCATCGCGACCAGCAGCGCCAGCAAGGTGGCCAGTCCGGCACGTTGCCAGGGCGGCGTATCGGCGGGTCGGGCGAGCAAGGCGAACAGGATCAGCGGGACGAAGCCGGTGGCGATGTCGGGCATGATCTGTCCGACGAACCAGGGCAGGCTGCTGCCCAGCGCCAGAAGAATGCAGGTCGCGATCATGTCCCCGGCGCGCAGGCGGCTTCCGGCGACGGCCAGCGTCATCGCGATCATCAGCGCACTGCCGATCGCCTGGACGGCGACGATCCCCCAGACACCAGTCAACCAGAGCGGCAGCCCGATGGCGAGCCCGTAAACCGGCGGCCGATCGGTGGGATAATGGAGTTCGAGCGGTATCCGCAGATAGGTTCCTGAATCGGCGAAGACCAGGGGGAAGCTGTTGGCGAGCGCCACCCAGGACAGCAAGGCCGCCCCCAGCAGGATCGCGGCGACCAGCGGCCATGCCATTTCGGGGCTCCGCCGCTGCGGCTTTGACTCGTCCATGGCCCAGCTTAGGGATATGGCCGTTGCGGGGGCAAGGTCGTTGGGCGACGTCATCGCATGGCGGCGAAGCGCGACGTCTCGCTTTGGATCGCGATCCTCAATAAAGGGCGTCGCATCGGCTGGCGGAACAGCCGCATGAGGGAAGAATGATGGATTATCAGGGGGGCGCGCCAAGCATCGCGGTGCTGTTGCCGTGCTATAACGAGGAAGCGGCGATCGCCCAGACGATTGCGGGCTTCCGCGAGGCGCTGCCGACTGCGACCATCTATGTCTACGATAATAACAGCAAGGACCGCACGATCGAGGTCGCCCGGAGCGCGGGTGCGGTCGTCCGGTCGGAGCGTATCCAGGGCAAGGGGGCGGTGGTCCGCCGCATGTTCGCCGATATCGACGCCGATATCTATGTGATGGCGGATGGCGACGCGACCTATGACGCCGCCTCCGCCCCCGATCTCGTCCGCCGGGTGATCGAGGAGCAGCTCGACATGGTGGTGGGCCAGCGGATCAGCGAGGCCGAACTGGCCTATCGCCGTGGCCACCGTTTCGGCAATGCGATGCTGACGGGAATGCTCGCCAAGCTGTTCGGGCGCAGCTTCACCGATATCCTGTCGGGCTACCGCGTCTTCTCGCGCCGCTTCGTGAAGAGCTTCCCCGTGCTGTCGGTCGGCTTCGAGATCGAGACCGAGATCAGCGTCCATGCGCTGGAACTGAAAATGCCCTGTGCCGAGATCGCGACGCCCTATTATGCGCGGCCCGAGGGATCGGCGTCGAAGCTCAGCACCTATTCGGACGGCTGGCGCATCCTGCGCACCATCCTGAAACTCTATCGGATCGAGCGGCCGATGTGGTTCTTCGGCGCGATCGCCATGCTGTTCGCCGCGCTGGCGGTGCTGCTGTCGATCCCGTTGATCCTGACCTATCTGGATACGCACCAGGTGCCGCGTTTCCCGACCGCGATCCTGTCGACTGGGCTGATGTTGCTGGCCGGGCTCAATCTTTTCACCGGCCTGATCCTCGATACGGTGGTGCGGGGACGGCAGGAGGTACGGCGGCTGGCCTATCTCGCATTGCCCGCGCCGGGCAACGGCCGCTGATCGGATTTTCGTGTCTGAATGCCATATTCGCTGCACGGCAACATCCTTGGGTGTCGCCGGGGCTTGAATATGCGCGGCCATCACGCGACATAGGGGCTCTTCTGGGCATAAGAGAGATTTCCATGCACAATCCGTTCGAGACCGGCGATTTCGCGAGCCCGCTGGCACAGGCCGGCGTCGGGCTGCGGCAGACGCAGGCCGGGCTGGTTCCGATCGTCATCGAACAGTCGAACCGCGGCGAACGGTCGTTCGATATCTTCAGCCGCCTGCTTCGCGAGCGCATCATCTTCGTCACCGGCGGTGTCGAGGACGGCATGGCCTCGCTGATCTGCGCACAGTTGCTGTTCCTTGAATCGGAAAACCCGAAGAAGGACATCTACATGTACATCAACTCGCCGGGCGGTGTCGTCACGGCGGGCATGGCGATCCATGACACGATGCAGTATATCCGTCCGCGCGTCGGCACGCTCTGCATCGGCCAGGCCGCCTCGATGGGCAGCTTCCTGCTGTCGGCGGGTGAGCCGGGCATGCGCGTCGCGACCACGAACAGCCGCATCATGATCCACCAGCCCTCGGGCGGGGCGCAGGGCATGGCGGCGGACATCGAAATCCAGGCGCGCGAGATCCTTCGCATGCGGCATTTCCTGAACTCGCTGTACGCCAAGTACACCGGCAAGCCGCTGGAAGAGATCGAGCGTGCGATGGACCGCGACAAGTTCATGAGCGCCGAGGAGGCCAAGGAATTCGGCCTGATCGACCAGGTGTTCGACAAGCGTCCGGCCCCGGCCGACGACGTGGCGGCCGCTGCATAAGGCGGGCCGTTCGCGATGAACGGTTTATTTCGATTGTGACTTTATCGGGGTGCGGTACGATGCGCACCCCGGCAACGGTAGCGCACCGGTATCGGGTGCGAGAGGTGATTGATGGACAAGGTGAGCGGTGGCAACTCGAAAAGCACCCTCTATTGCTCGTTCTGCGGCAAGTCGCAGCACGAGGTGCGCAAGCTGATCGCGGGGCCGACCGTCTTCATTTGCGACGAGTGCGTGGAGCTGTGCAACGACATCATCCGTGAGGAGACCAAGTCCGCTTTGGTGTCCAAGAAGGATGGTGGCGTGCCCACGCCGCAGGAAATCTGCAACGTGCTTGACGACTATGTCATCGGGCAGAAGCAGGCCAAGCGTGTCCTGTCGGTCGCGGTGCACAACCACTATAAGCGCCTGAACCACGGCGCGAAGGGCGCCGATGTCGAACTCGCCAAGTCGAACATCCTGCTCGTCGGCCCGACCGGCTGCGGCAAGACGCTGCTCGCGCAGACGCTGGCACGCATCCTCGACGTGCCCTTCACCATGGCGGACGCGACAACGCTGACCGAGGCCGGCTATGTCGGCGAGGATGTCGAGAACATCATCCTGAAGCTGCTTCAGGCGTCGGACTATAATGTCGAGCGGGCGCAGCGCGGCATCGTCTATATCGACGAGATCGACAAGATCAGCCGCAAGGCCGAGAATCCGTCGATCACCCGCGACGTGTCGGGTGAGGGCGTTCAGCAGGCGCTGCTCAAGCTGATGGAAGGCACCACCGCCAGTGTTCCGCCGCAGGGTGGCCGCAAGCATCCGCAGCAGGAGTTCCTGCAGGTCGACACGACGAACATCCTGTTCATCTGCGGCGGCGCGTTTGCGGGTCTGGAAAAGATCATCGGTGACCGCTTGCAGGGCAAGTCGATCGGCTTCGGCGCCTATGTTGCGGCGCCCGAGGAAAAGCGGACCGGCGAATATCTGCGCCAGACCGAGCCCGAGGATCTGCTTAAGTTCGGCCTGATCCCCGAGTTCGTCGGCCGCCTGCCGGTCATCGCGACGCTTGAGGACCTGGACATCGCGGCCTTGGTCAAGATCCTGTCCGAGCCGAAGAACGCGCTGGTCAAGCAGTATCAGAAGCTGTTCGAGATGGAGAATGTCGAGCTCGACTTCACCGACGACGCGCTGACCACGGTCGCCAAGAAGGCGATCGAGCGCAAGACCGGTGCGCGCGGGCTTCGCTCGATCCTGGAGGGCATTTTGCTCGACACCATGTTCGACCTGCCCGGCATGGACGGCGTCGACGAGGTGATGGTCGACAAGGACGTGGTCGAGGGCCGCAAGGAACCGATCCGCGTCTATGCCGAAAAGGCGAAAAAGAAGGACGACGCGGCGGCCTGATCGCCGCCATGATCCGACGGTTGCAGGACGGGCGTTCCCCATGGGGAGTGCCCGTTTTTCGTGGAGAGACGTTTTTCGTGGAGAGACGGGCGCATGGTGACGATCCGCGATGCGGTGAGCGATGACCGGGCGGCAGTCGTGGCGATGCTGGGCCGGGCCTTCGCGGATGATCCGGCCATGTCCTATATCTTTCCCGATCCGCTGACCCGCGCGGAACGCCTGCCGCGCCTGTTCGCGCTGCTGTTCGACAGCGACGCGGTGGGAATGCGGTTGGTCAGCGGGACAGCGGAGGCAGCAACCTTCTGGCGCCGGCCGGGCGAGGCGGAGGTGCCGATCACCGCGATGCTGCGCCAGGCGATCCCGCTGCTCGCCACGCTGGGCACTGCGTTGCCGCGTGCGCTTCGGCTCGCCCATGCGATCGAGGCGCATTTTCCGAGCGAGCCCTTTTGGTATCTGCATATCGCCGGCGTCGATCCGGCGCGTCAGGGGCGGGGGCTGGGCGGTGCATCGATCCGCGCCGGGCTGGTCTGGTGCGATGCGGATGGCGTGCCCGCCTATCTGGAGACGGCGACGGGGAGCAATGTCGCTCTTTACGGTCGATTGGGTTTTGAACTGATCCGGGAATGGTCGGTGCCGAAAGGCGGGCCGCGCTTCTGGTCGATGATCCGGCCGGTCGGCGGCTGATCCTCCCCGGCACGGGGAGGGGCACCATGCGCAGCATGGTGGAGGGGGCGTGCGGCTAGGGCAGCACTATGAGGAAGCCCCCCGTCAGGGCCGCGCCCTGCCACCTCCCCGTACCGGGGAGGATATGCGTTGCCGTTCCGCGCGTTCCGGCATCTCGAACAGGAGATGCGCCTATGAAGCCCCATATGATCTGCCACATGATTTGCAGCCTCGATGGACGCATCCTGCAAAGCCGGTGGCGACCGGACAGCTACAAGCCCGGCGATCTGTTCGAAGACCTCCACGACCGGATCGGTGGCGATGCCTGGATCGTGGGCCGCTTGACGGGGCAGGAATTCGCGAAGGGCGACATCTACCCCGAGACGACCGACACCTTCCCCCGCGAAAACTGGTTCGCGGCCCGCGAGGCGGAGGCGTTCGGCGTGGTGCTGGATGAGCAGGGCAAGATCGTCTGGGGCCGGAGCGATATCGGCGGCGATCCCATCTTGGTCGTGCTGACCGAGGCGGTGTCCGATGCTCATCTGGCGGGGCTTCGCGCGGACGGCGTGTCTTATATCTTTGCGGGGCGCGACGAAATCGACCTTCGCGCGGTGCCCGATATCCTGGCGGACGAACTGGGCGTGAAGACCCTGCTGGTTGAGGGCGGAGGGACCGCCAATGGGGAATTCTTGCGCGCCGGATTGATCGATGAGATCAGTATGGCGCTCTGCCCCGCGATCGATGGCGCGGCGGGCGCGCCGAGCCTGTTCCATTCGGGCGAGGACCAGGCAGACGCTTTGGCACCGCTGACGGGGCTGACGTTGATCCATCATGAGGTGTTGCCGGGCGGCGAGGTCTGGCTACGCTATCGCGTGGCGAACGAGGCAACGTGAAACCGGCCTTTGGTTTCGTAATCGCAACGAATCTCACTCAGGATGGGACCTATTCATGCGGTTGGAGCATTGGCATGACAGGACTGTCATCATTTCCCATCCCCTGACGTGGAGACCAGACCAGCAATGAGCGATGTCGACGCCATCGTAACCCCCGGACAAAAGCGCGCGCTGTTGCAGCGCCTGTTGCTGCCCTGGTGGACCCTGGTGTTTCCGGTACTGGGACTGCTCGCCATCGCGGTGTCGCTGTACAAGATGGGGACGGTCGGGGTCGTCGTCGCGGCGTTCATCCTGTTCGGATGCGTGCTGTCGGCGGTCCATCAGGCCGAGGTCGTCGCGCACCGCGTAGGCGAACCGTTCGGAACCCTGGTGCTCGCGGTCGCGGTGACGGTGATCGAGGTGTCGCTGATCGTCAGCCTGATGCTGTCCGATGCAGGTGACGCCTCCAGCCTGGCGCGCGACACGGTTTTCGCGGCGATCATGATCATCCTCAACGGGATCGTCGGCCTGTGCCTGCTGGCGGGCGGGGTGCAGCATGGCGAGCAGCGATTCTCGCTCAGGGGCGCGAGCGCGTCGCTCAACGTGCTGACCGCGATGGTGGTGCTGTCGCTGGTGCTGCCCAATTACGTCTCGTCCGCACCGGGGCCGACCTATGCGCCGTCGCAACTGATCTTCGTCGCGATCGTCAGCGTCATTCTCTACGGCACCTTCGTGATGGTGCAGACGGTGCGGCACCGCGAATATTTCCTGCCCGCCGATGAGGACCTGCCCGCCGATGCCCATGCCGAGCCGCCGACCAACGCGGCGGCCTGGGCGGCGCTGGGCATGTTGCTGATCGCGCTGGTCGGCGTGGTGCTGCTCGCCAAGGGGCTGTCGGGGATCGTCGAGGCGGCGATTTTGAACGCCGGACTGCCGCTCGCCATCGTCGGCGTGGTGATCGCGGCGCTGGTGCTGGCGCCGGAGAGCCTGGCGGCCTATCGCGCGGCGAAGCGGAACCGGTTGCAGACCAGCCTGAACCTGGCCTTGGGATCGGCGCTGGCAACGATCGGGCTGACCATTCCGGCGGTGGCGATCGTGTCGCTGACTCTGGGCCTGCCGCTGGCGCTGGGGATCGGGGCCAAGCAGATGATCCTGCTGGTCCTGTCGCTGTTCACGATCACGCTGACCTTGGGCAATGGCCGGACCACCGTGCTGGGCGGGGCGGTGCATCTGGTGATCTTCGCGGCCTATCTGTTCGTGACGGTGGTGCCGTGATTTCCCTGCTCGGTTCGGCCTGAGCATCGGTTGCCATCGGGCCCTTTTGCGAGGGGATGCCCTTGGCCTTCGACTTCGCTCTGGCTGAACGGCGTTGGGGGCCATATCCCAACTTCCGTTCGCGCTGAGCGAAGTCGAAGCGCACGGGACTCCCGCGTCTCAGTTCGCCTTCTTCTTCGCCGCCTGTTCCGCCTTCCAGGCCTGGAACTCCTCGATCGCGACCGAGCGTTTCAGGATCTTCGACCACGGATCGATCACGACATGCGCGCCCTCGGGCACCGTCAGCGTGCCGGTCCCGCCGGTCATCGGCAGCGTCTCGATCCGGTCGCCGACCTTCACCTCGACCGGCAGGGGGAAAGGCCCGCCGCCCGGCACTTTCCAGGTCAGGGTCAACCGGTCGCCCGCCCGCGTCTCCACGATCTCGGGCAGCGCCGCCTGGCGGAGATAGACGTCGAAGAACCAGCCATAATCCTTGCCCGTCACCTGCCGGACGAACCCCTCATATTCCTTGGTCGAGCCATAGCGTGGGCTGAAATTCCCCGGCCGGGGATCGGTGCGGCCATAGACGGCGAGGCGGGTGACGTCCCAGAACGCCTTGTCCCCGATCAGGTTGTGCAGGGTGTGCAGCATCCACGACCCCTTCATATAGATGTCGAGACCCGGACCACCCTTGGCCGGTTCATAGACATCCTGCTCGGTCATGCTGTGGTCGTGGACGATGGGGGACTTGTTGGCGATCTGCCCGCGCTGCGCGTCCATCATCACCGCATAGCGCGCCTCGCCCTCGCGCCAGCGGCCGTAGCTGGGCTGCATATAGCTGCCATAGCCCTCGTGCAGCCAGAAATCGTCCCAGTCGACATTGGTCAGTTGGTTGCCGAACCATTCATGGCTGAACTCATGCTGGAACAGCCAGTCGAAGCCCTCGGGCGCCTTGGCATATTCGTTGCCGTACGCGTTGATCGTCTGGTGTTCCATGCCCTTGTGCGGGGTTTCCACCACGCCCAGCTTCTCGTCGCCGAAGGGGAAGGGGCCGATGGTCGATTCGAAGAAGTCCAGCGTCGGCGCGAATTCGGCGAACAGGGCCTCGGCCTTCGCCTTCTCCCCCGGCAGATACCAGTAGAACATCGGGATAGCGTTGCCGAAGCGGCTCTTGTACGAGCCTTCGACCACCTCATAGGGCCCGACGTTCAGCGCGATGGCATAGGTGTTGGGATGCTTGGCCCGCCAGTTCCAGCGGGTGCGCCCGTCGCCGAGCGTATCGACGCCCAGCAGCACGCCGTTGGACGGCGCCTTCAACCCCTTGGGCACGGTGATGTGCAGCGTCACCACGCCGGGCTCGCCCATCGGATAGTCGAGACAGGGCCAGAACAGGTCGCAGCCATAGCCCTGTGCCGTGGTGGCGAACCACGGGCGACCATCGGGCGTCTTGGCCCAGACGACGCCCGTATCCCATGGTGCGCGGACCGCGACATGGGGCGTGCCGCCATAGCTGATCTTCGCGCGCACCTTCTGCCCGGCGCGAAGCGGACGGGGCAGGGTGACGACCAACTGACCTTCGGGATTGCTCCATTGCGCGGGCGTCAGGGCCTTTCCGTCGATGGCGATCGCCTTGACCGGCAGATTCCTGTCGAGATCGATGACGAGTCGCGCCAGCGGGGCCTTGGCGGTGAAGCCCAGAATCGCGACGCCGTTCAGCTGCTGCGTATCGGGCAGGACCTCGAACGACAGGTCGGCGCTGTCGAAGCGCATGGCGAGCTGTTCGGGCGGACGCTTGCCCCCCGACACCATGGTCTGCGCGGTCAGCGGCGGTTCGCCCTTGTCAGGTAAGGCCTTGGCATTCTGCGCATTCGCCGGAGCGACGGCGCAAAGCAGGGTGGAGGCGAGCAGCACGGCGGCGGCATTCCGTATACGATTCATGATGCATGGTGTCGCGCAACCCTGGCGGCTTGGCAAGCGGCGGCGAACGCCATTGGTCGCAGGGACGATTGATGGATGGGCAACCCTCCCCATATAGTGGGGGTGAAGAGGCCCCGATCAGGGCCGACCGGAGTTTGCATGAACCAGTCCTATCCCGTCCTTCCGCTGCGCGACATCGTCGTCTTCCCGCACATGATCGTGCCCCTGTTCGTCGGCCGCGACAAATCGGTCGCGGCGCTGGAAGCGGCGATGGCGGCGGACAAGGAAATTTTCCTGGTCGCCCAGCTCGATCCGGCCGAGGACGACCCCTCGCGCGAGGATCTGTACGAAATCGGCGTGACCGCCACCGTCCTGCAATTGCTCAAGCTGCCCGACGGCACCGTCCGCGTGCTGGTCGAGGGCAAGACGCGCGGGCGGCTGGACCAGCTCGACGAATCGGGTGCGTTCCTGACCGCCACGATCGATGCGACGCCTGTGCCCGAAGACGACACCACGCTCGAAGAGCAGGACCATGACGTCAAGGCGCAGATCGCCGCCCTGATGCGCTCGGTGGTCGACCAGTTCGAGAATTACGCCAAGCTCAACCGCAAGCTGCCCGCCGAAACCGCGGTGCAACTGGCCGAGATCGAGGATGCCTCGCAACTCGCCGACGCGGTCGCCGCCAATATCTCGGTGAAGGTCGCCGACAAGCAGGCGCTGCTGGTCGAGACCGATCCGGCCAAGCGGCTGGAGATGGCCTATGCCCTGATGGAGGGCGAGCTCGGCGTCCTTCAGGTCGAGAAGAAGATCAAGAGTCGCGTCAAGCGCCAGATGGAGAAGACGCAGCGCGAATATTATCTCAACGAACAGCTCAAGGCGATCCAGCGCGAGCTGGGCAATGAGAGCGAGGATGGCGACGGCGACGAGATCGCCGAGCTGACCCAGAAGATCGCGACGCTCAAGCTGTCGAAGGAAGCACGCACCAAGGCGACCGCCGAGCTGAAGAAGCTGAAGACCATGGCGCCGATGAGCGCCGAGGCGACGGTCGTGCGCAATTACCTGGACGTGCTGCTGGGCCTGCCCTGGGGCAAGAAGTCCAAGGTGAAGAAGGACATCGCGGCGGCCCAGGCGATCCTGGATCAGGATCACTATGCGCTGGAAAAGGTGAAGGACCGGATCGTCGAGTATCTGGGCGTCCAGGCCCGCACCAACAAGCTGAAGGGCCCGATCCTGTGCCTGGTCGGCCCGCCCGGCGTCGGCAAGACCTCACTGGGCCAGTCGATCGCCAAGGCCTGCGGGCGCGAGTTCATCCGCCAGTCGCTGGGCGGTGTGCGCGACGAGGCCGAGATTCGGGGCCACCGCCGCACCTATATCGGCTCGCTGCCGGGCAAGATCGTGACCAACCTGAAAAAGGCCGGCACGTCCAACCCGCTGTTCCTGCTCGATGAGATCGACAAGCTGGGCCAGGATTTCCGGGGCGACCCCGCCTCGGCCCTCTTGGAGGTGCTCGACCCCGAACAGAATGCCAAGTTCAACGATCACTATCTGGAGATCGACATCGATCTCTCGGACGTGATGTTCGTGTGCACCGCGAACACGCTGAACCTGCCGCAGCCTTTGCTCGACCGCATGGAGATCATCCGTCTGGAGGGCTATACCGAGGACGAGAAGGTCGAGATTGCCGAGCGTCACCTGATCGCCAAGCAGGTCGAGACCCATGGCCTGAAGGACGGCGAGTTCACGCTGACGCAAGGTGGCCTGCGTGCCCTGATCCAGCGCTACACCCGCGAGGCGGGCGTGCGTACGCTGGAGCGTGAGATCGCGCGTCTGGCGCGCAAGGCGCTGCGCCAGATCCTGGAAGGCAAGGTGACGTCGGTGACGATCACGCCGGACAATCTGCACGAGTTCGCGGGCGTGCAGAAGTATCGCCACGGCCTGTCCGAGCAGGAGGACCAGATCGGCGCGGTCACCGGCCTCGCCTGGACCGAGGTGGGCGGCGAGCTGCTGACCATCGAATCGGTCACGGTGCCGGGCAAGGGCCAGGTGAAGACCACCGGCAAGCTGGGCGATGTGATGAAGGAGTCGGTGCAGGCCGCCTTCAGTTTCGTCCAGGCGCGCAGCCCCAGCTTCGGGATCAAGCCGTCGCTGTTCCACCGCAAGGACATCCATATCCACCTGCCCGAGGGCGCGGTGCCCAAGGATGGTCCGTCGGCGGGCATCGGCCTAGTCACCTCGATCGTCTCGACCCTGACGGGGATCGCGGTGCGCAAGGACGTGGCGATGACCGGCGAGGTGACGTTGCGGGGCCGCGTGCTGCCGATCGGCGGGTTGAAGGAAAAGCTGCTCGCCGCGCTTCGTGGTGGCATCACCACCGTCCTCATTCCGCAGGAGAATGAGAAGGATCTGGCGGACATTCCGGCCAATATCCGCGAGGGGTTGAAGATCGTGCCCGTGTCGCATGTCGACGAGGTGCTTCGTCTGGCACTGGTCGGCCCGCTGGAGGCGATCGACTGGACCGACGCCGACGAACTGGCGGCTCTGCCGCCCGCCGCCATCCCGGCGGTCGCGGGGGCCGAACGCCACCATTGATCGTCGCCAAGACAGGGCCATCCGGCGAAAAGGCGGATGACCCTGTCGACGATTGTCACACGATTGTCGCGGGCGGGCGCCTAGTGGGTGTTTCGTGCCGGGCACGACAACAGTTTGACAGCGGGCGCCACAACGGCATTATCGATCCTTTAAGGTTTGACCGGCAACCGAGTCCGTCTGACTAATCTTTGGGTTCACAGGGGGTTATGGAATGAACAAGCAGGAGCTGATCGCTACCGTCGCCGATTCTTCGGGCCTCGCGCGTGGCGATGCGATCAAGGCTGTGGAGGCTGTGTTCGAGTCGATCACCGCCGCGCTCAAGAAGGGCGACGAGGTTCGCCTGGTCGGCTTCGGCACCTTCTCGGTATCCCAGCGCAAGGCCTCGACCGGCCGCAATCCCCGGACCGGCGAACCGATGACCATCAAGGCGTCGTCGCAGCCCAAGTTCAAGCCGGGCAAGCTGTTGAAGGACTCGGTCAACTAATGTGATTTTTTGGGCTGGACAGGCGGCGACACGCCGCCTAAAGGCCCGTCCTCCGGTTACCGGGCGCGTAGCTCAGCGGTAGAGCACACCCTTCACACGGGTGGGGTCACAGGTTCAATCCCTGTCGCGCCCACCATCCTTTCTCGCCGGTCGGGCGATGACATGAGGATGGTGATCAGGCCGTTTTCATCGATATCTGCATGGCTTGGGGAAGGGCAACCTTGCCCTGATACCGTCCATGCCGTCCCCCTGTCAGACAAGGGGGAGAGCAGATCAATGTTCGTTTTCGCGCAGAGGCGCAGAGGACGCAGAGAGATATTGCTCACGCGGCAGCGCGTCTCATTGACTCCTGGATAGCGAAGAACGAACCGCTGTCGCCTCCGGCGCAACCCCTCTGCGTCCTCCGCGCCTTTGCGCGCAAAAAAGCGCCGGCGTCCTCGCTTGAACCGCCCGGTCCATTCGACATTCGCTCATTCCTCCCCACAAAGGGAGGTGGCAGGCCGAAGGCCTGACGGACGAGTGTCGCCCTATCGATAACGGAACACCCTTGATTATGCTCCGCATGATCCCGCTCACCCTACAGGTGAGGATGGAAGCCCCTTCTGCCTGGACGCACGTCCGCGATCGGCTCCCTGCAAAAAAACCGCACTCACATCCTGGCGTCGGTATTCCCCGCCAGATAGCGCGCGATCGGGTCGATCATGTCCTTCGGTATGCGGCGGGCGATGACGGGCATGGTCGCGTGGCTCTTGCGCGCATCCACGACATTCTTGTCGCCCTGCCAGTGGCGCAGCCGCGCGGCGATATAATCCGCGCGCTGACCGGCCAGGACGGGATAGGGCTTGCCGGGCGTGTGACAGCTGACGCAGGCGGGCAGTTGCTTGTCCGGCAGGCCCCGCTCGACGATCCGTGCCGCCGCCGGGTCGCCCGATGGCGCGCCTCCCAGGCCCGGCATCGCAGCGAAGCGGCGTGCGGCGGCCTCCATCTGTGCCGGCTCCATCCGCATCGCAACCTGCTGCATCACCGCGCTCGACCGGCGGCCATCGGCATAGCCACGCAGCGCCGCCAGCAGATATTCGGGGCTCTGTCCGCCCAGGATCGGAACGTCGGGCGCGCCGCGACCTCGTCCGTCGGTGCCATGGCATCCGGTGCAATTGTCCGGATCGACCGCGGGCGAGGCTTCGGCGACCAGCGCCCGGTACTGCGCCGGGGTCATGCCGGGCAGGCGGCGGACGAAGGCGACCATGCGGCGTACTTCGTCGGGGCGGTCCTGCACGGCCCAGGCGGGCATGCCGGTATATTTGACGCCGTGCTGGAGGATCCAGAACAACTGCTTGTCGGTCCATTCGCGCGCGTTGATCGCCAGATCGGGCGCGGGCGGGGTCGCGGCCTGCATCAACGGCGCGGGCTTCTGGCCGGGCGCGCCGTGGCAGACGGCGCAGGCATTGGCGAAATGGCCCGCCGCGCTGACCAGGCCGCTGCGATCGGCGGGGTCGTCGGGCGCGGTCAAGGCGGCATGGGTCCGCACCGAATTGCGCATCGCCCAGTGCAGGAACCAGTCGGTGATCGCCCAATGCCCACTCGACGCGGCAAGGCTGATCACGCCCGACCAGGCCACCGCCATGCCGAAAGCGGCCAAGCCCAGGATGGTGGCGATCACGCGCTTCCAGGTGATGCGAATGGTCATGCGCGCGCCTCCGGTCGGGTTTGGAGCAGGCGGCCGAGCATCGCCAGGCCGCCGCATAGATAGGCGATGCCGCCGACCAGCAGCATGACCACGCCCGCGATCTGCTGATCCTGCAACGCGCCCGCGCCGTGATGGCTGTAGAGCGGGCGCGGGGCGAGGCCGATCAGCGCGCCGAGCAGGGTCATATGCATCGAGGTGACCAGCAGCGCCGCCACCCCCGCCGCCCGGTGCTGGGGCGCGAGCACCGCCGACCAGAGCAACAGCCCGGCGGCGAGGAAGCTGGCCTGCTCGACCACCAGCCACAGCGGCGCATGATCGGCCAGCCGCCGCAGCGCGGGGACGTGCCAGCCCCAGACGATCACCGCCTCCACCAAAGCCGCGACCATCGGCGTGGCGAGGCGCGGCCAGCGACGGGCGGGGTCGAGGCGGCTGTCCTGGATCGCCAGCGCGAGCAGCGGCGCGGCCACGGCCACCGCGATCATGTGAGCGACCATATGGCCGGTCATTCCGCGACCACTCAGCGTCCAGCCGAGGACGAGCAGGGCGATACCGGCAATGAGGGTGCCCCGCTTCACCGGCAATCGCCCAGCATCAGCACCGGCATCGCGGTGAACACCACCGCGACGAAGCTCAATCCCGCGAGCAGCAGCGTCGAATAGGCGAGGAAGCGCAGCCGATCGATATCGGTGCCCTCGTTATGCGGCGGCGGATCGCCGGGGGTGCGCGACTGTTGCCACGCGATCACGCCCGAGGCGACGATCACCAGCAGCGCGACGACTGTCCCGATGGCGAAGGCGGTAGGGAAGAGCGCCCACTCGCCGATCTTCTCGCAACTGATCGCGGCCCAGAGATAGGAGAAGAGGAAATGCACCGCCCAGGTCGTCGGCGGCACGATGAGCGTCCAGAGCGTGACGCGCAGCCGATGCGCGCGCTTCAGCCAGCGCCTCACAGTCCCGTCTCCGGGAACAGGCCGATGGTCAGGTAGGTGACGATGGCGGTCAGCGCGAAGAAATGCGCATAGACGGTGATGTTGCGGATGTCGGCGTCATGGCTGGGCGTCATCCGTCCCGCGATGCTGCGCGCCAGCGTGTAGAGCTGCATGATCGCGGCGACGGCGGCATGGACAACGGTCCAGACGACCAGCACCCAGACGATCGCCGGATAGACATTGGCCTCCGGATCTAGCCCTTCCAGGCAGGCGAGTCCGGCGAACAGGCTGGCGATCGCCAGCCCCGCCCCGACGAGCAGCAGCGCGCGCCCCGCCATGATCCCACCGCGACGATGGACCTCGCGCGCCGCCAGCGTCGCCGCCCAACTCGCCAGCGACAGGGCCAAGGCGAGGAGCGGGCCGCCGCTGCCCGGCCCGTCGAACCCGGCGCCGAAATCGGGATGGATCGTCCAGTAGAAATAATAGCCGAAGACGAGGCCGGAAAAGGCCGTTGCGTCCGCCATCATCGTGATGAACATCGCCCACCAGCCCGGCGCGGCGGGCCCGGAGATATAGAGCGGCAGGCGCATGCCGTGGCCGATCGGCTTTTCGGGTTTCTCGGGGATTTCCGCCGTATCCCACAGCCACCAGAGGATGCAGGCCAACGTCACCACGCCACCCAGGGCGGCGATCAGATAGAGGTGATAGGTGGTCAGGATGAACACGCTGCCCAGCGCGACGGCGGTCAGCATCGGCTTGACGCTGGGGGTGCCCAGCCGGATCACCGAGACGGGCTTGGCGTCGAGGACCGAGGTGATGATCGTCTCGCGCCGACCTTCCTCGGCATCGGGCAGGAAGAAGCGGCCCTCATCGACCTTGGCGACGAAATCCTTCTGGTCCCAGATGGGATAGCGGCTCTCGACCAGCGGCACCGATCGGATGCCCCAATCCTCGTCATCCGGGTGCGCCAGCCATTCCAGCGTGCCCGCTTTCCACGGATTGCGCGGCGCCTTGGCCCGGGTCGGCGACAGGGCGAGGTCTATGACCAGCACCGCGACGCCCGCCGCGAACATGTAGGAGCCCAGCGTCGAGGCCAGGTTGAGCCAGCCGATGTTCAACTCGGCCGGATAGGTGAAGACGCGGCGCGGCATCCCCTCCAGCCCCGACAGATGCATCGGGAAGAAGGTCAAATTGACCCCGACGAACATGATCCAGAAGGCGGTTCGCCCCAGTCGATCGGACAGCTTCTTGCCGGTGATCAGCGGCCAGTAATAATAGAGCCCGCCGAACAGCGGCAGCAGCGTCCCGCCGATCAGCACATAATGAAGGTGCGCAACGATGAAATAGGTGTCGTGCGCCTGCCAGTCGAAGGGCGCGACCGCGACCATCACGCCGGTCAGCCCGCCGATGACGAAGATGGCGAGGCTCCCCGTGGCGTAGAGAAGCGGTGTCGACCACTTCACCTTGCCCGCCCAGAGCGTGGCGATGAAGGCGAAGATCTGCACGCCCGTAGGGATGGCGACGGCTTCGGAGGCGGCGGAGAAGAAGGCCAGGCTGATCTTGGGCAGGCCCGTCGCGAACATGTGGTGGACCCACAGGCCGAACGACAGGAAGGCGGTGCCGACCGCCGCCAGCACGATCCACGGATAGCCGAGCAGATGGCGCTGCGCGAAGGTCGGGATCATCATCGCGAACAACGCGATCGACGGCAGGAAGACGATATAGACTTCAGGGTGGCCGAAGATCCAGAAAAGGTGCTGCCACAGCAGTGGATCGCCCCCGCGCGCGGCGTCGAAGAAGGGCCAGTTGAGCAGCCGCTCCATCTCGAACAACAGGTCGCCCGCGATCAGCGGCGGGAAGGCGAACAGGATCATCACCGCCACGACCAGGATATACCAGGCATAAAGCGGCATCAGGTTCAGCCGCATCCCCGGCGGACGGCATTTCAGCACGCCGACGATCAGCTCGACCGCAGCGGCGACCGAAGATACCTCGATGAAGGACAGGCCGAGCATCCAGATGTCCGCGCCCAGCCCGCTCAGGTCGGTGCGCGTGGTCAGCGGCGGATACATGAACCAGCCGCCATCGGGCGCGGCGTTGAAGAAGATCGATCCGCCGACGAAGACGCCGCCGATCAGGAAGCTCCAATAGCCAAAGGCCGACAGGCGCGGGAAGGGCAGGTCGCGCGCGCCGAGAAGCTGGGGCAGGAGGATGATCGACACCGCCTCGAACATCGGGACGGCGAACAGGAACATCATCATCGAGCCGTGCAGCGTGAACAGCTGGTTGAAGGTGTTCGCGGACACCAGATCATTGTCGGGCACCGCCAGCTGGGTGCGCATGATCAGCGCCAGGACCCCTGCGAACAGCATGAAGCCGAACGCGGTCAGCGTGTACCAGACGCCGACCCGGTTGTTGTTGACGTCCGTCCAGCGCAGGAACAGCCCGCTGGGTGGTTTCCAGACGGCGCGCAGCCGCTCTTCCTGGGCGGCGCGAAGAACAGGGTCGTCCTGGGCGTGGAGGCTCATTTCAGACCCTGAAGATAGCGGGCGAGGGCCAGCGCCTCGTCATCCGACAATTGGGGGAAGGAGGGCATGCGCACGCCCGGCTTGGTCTTTTCGGGGTGGCGGATGAAGTTCGCGACATTCGCCTCCGTCATCGGCAGGATGCCCGCCGCGAGCGTCCGTCGCGATCCGAAATGGGTGAGGTCGGGGCCGATCCGGGTGGGGGGCGTCACTCCGGCGATGGCATGGCACCCGGAACAGCCATTGGCCGCGAACAGCCGGGCTCCGGCACTGTCGACGGCTTGGGCAGGACGCGCCTGCTCGGCCAGCCACGCATCGAAGGCGGCGGGTGGCATGGCGATGACGTCGAACGCCATCAGCGCGTGGGACAATCCGCAGAACTCGGCGCATTGCCCGCGATAGCGGCCGGGCTTGTCGGCGCGGACGACCAGGCTGTTGATGCGGCCGGGGATCATGTCCATCTTGCCCGCCAGCCCCGGTATCCAGAAGCTATGCACGACATCGCCCGCACTCAGGCGAAAGGCGACGGTACGACCGGTCGGGATACGGATTTCGTTCGCACCCAGGACGGGGGGGCGACCCGGCGCTTGATAGGCGACGCGCCACCAGAATTGCTCGCCATCGACCGCGATCTTCAGGTCGGCGGGCGCGACCGGCCGGGGCCGCATATAGGGCAGCGAATAGGCGAGCAGTCCCAGCAGCACGATCGTCGGTATGACCCCGCCCAGCCACAGGACCAAGCGCATGCCCTTCTCATGCCCGATCGCCCCTTTGGGCGCGCGGACGGCATGGCGCATCAGCAACGCGACCGCCCCCGCGATCACCACCGCGCCGACCAGCATGATGATGAAAAGGTGGCGAATATCCGCCGCATCCGCCCCGAATGGGGCCAGGGTCGATTGATGCGTGTTGCATCCCGCCAGTGAGGCGGCCGTCCCGACGACGATGGTTGTGCTGATCCCCCGCATGGCCAACAAACGTTGCCATGGTGGAATGGTTCATGTTTCCTTCATCGGAAATTCATGTCCGAAACAAAATGTCACGTTGGCGGATTGCGCCGCCACACCTCACCCGCGAGCACCGTGGCGAAGCCCAGCCAAGCGGCCAGCGGTAGGACGCTGGCGGCGGCGGGACGGTCGATCTTCCAGGCGGTGGCCGCCAGCGCGGCGGTACCGACCGCCATCGTCCCGGCGGCGGCGGTGCTGGTGCCGATCCGCCGTTCGCGGAAGAACAACTCGGTCCAGCCGCCGATCATCGCGCTGTTGCCGAGCCATAGCGCGACCGCCGTATCGCGCCGGGGCGAGGAGGGCTGGCGGAGCAGGCGGTAGCCGCCGACCGCCGCCAGGCTTTCGAGCACCGGCCAGACCGCGCCGAACACCTTGTCGGGCGGGGTGAAGCCGGGTTTGTCGAGCCGCCTGTACCAATGCCGGATGCGCGGGTGAGACGGATCGGGCGCATTGCGCCGCCCGACCAGCGCGCTCAACCCCAGGACCGCCGCCGCCACGCCGCCCGCCATCCATGGCGACAGCCCCGTCTTCGTCTTGCCGTTCATCGCGAACCCTCTCGATTGCGAGGGGATAACGGTTCGGCCCCGTCCCTGTTCAGCGGCGGTGCGATTTGTCGACATCGCCATCAATCGGTCGACCGCCGCCATGAGCGACGCCCGCGCCCCGCATGATCTTGGAACCAATCGACATTCATGCACTCCTTATTCCCTCTCCGCTCTGCGAGGGGCGAAGGAAACAATGGAAGCACTGAATGTCGACCGGTCCAGGACGAAGTGGAATGGACAGACCGCCCGCCGGGGCATGTCATCCGCATGCGTCGGCTTTGCCGGGCGGATTGGCTATCCTGGATCAAGGCCGTCCGGTCGATTTACCTGTTATCCGTACTTTTGCGGGAGGATAGCGACCGCTGGCGCGTGGCCGCGCCGTGTTGCAGAAATGGACGATAGTGGACTCCTCCGCATTTGATTTCCTGAAGGGCGTTTCGGGGCAGGTCGTCGACGAGATCATCGCGTTCGATTGGGCGGCGACCTCTCTGGGCGCGCCGGGGCAGTGGCCGATCGCGCTGCGGTGCCAGCTTGCGACGATGCTCGCCTGTCCCGCGCCCATGTATCTCGTTTGGGGCCCGGAGCTTATCTCCTTCTACAACGATGCCTATCGCCCGATCCTGGGCTATCGCGCGGCGACCGCGATGGGCATGCCGTTCCGCGTCCTGTGGGGCAGCATCTGGGACGAGATCGCGCCGCTGGTCGACCAGGCGCTGTCGGGCGGCGTCGCGCGGGTCACGGACATGCGGCTGGACCTGGCGCGCGAGGGGAAGCCCGAGGAAAGCTACTGGACCTTTTCCTACTCGCCGGTCTTCGACGATCGCGGCGCCATCGCGGGCATGATCTGCGTCACCGGCGAGACGACCGCGCGCGTGCTGGCCGAACGACGTCAGCAGGAGGCGGACGAGCGGCTCGAACTGGCGCTCAGCTCGGGCTCGCATGTCGGCCTGTGGGACTGGGACGTGGTCAACGACTCCGTGCGCTCCGACGGGCGCTTCGCGGCGATGTACGGCGTCGATCCGGTGGCCGCCGAGGCGGGCATGCCGATCGCCGAATTCTTCCGGGGCATCCATCCCGAGGACCGCGCCCGCGTCGAGGCGGAGATCGACGCCGTCCTCGCGGGGGCGGCCGATGGGAGCGAGGGAGCGGGGCGCTTCGTTTCCGAATATCGGCTGGTCCAGTCCGATGGCTCGGTCCACTGGGTATCCGCGCGAGGACGCTGCATGGTCGACGAGACGGGGCGCTGCGTGCGTTTCCCCGGCGTCAGCTTCGATATCACCGACCGGGTCTGCGTCGAGCTTCAATTGCGCGAGAGCGAGGCGCGCGCCCGCCTGAATGCCGAACGGGTGCAGGTCGCGTTGGAGGCGGGGGCAATCATCGGCACCTGGCTATGGGACCTGCCGACCGATCGCTTCACGGTGGACGAACCCTTCGCCCGGCATTTCGGGCTGGACCCTGCTTTGGGGCATGAGGGGTTGAGCCTGGCGCAGGTGGTGGCGACCGTCCATCCCGACGACCAAGCCGGGCTGGCCGAGGCGATTGCCGAGGCGATCGCGCGCGGCGGTCCCTACGCCCATCAGTATCGCACGCGGCGTCATGACGGTCGCTATCACTGGCTGGAGGCCAATGGCCGGGTCGATCACGCGCCCGACGGCACGCCGCTGCACTTTCCCGGCGTGCTGATCGATGTCGGCGCCCGCCGCGCGCTGGAGGCCGAGCGCGACCATGCCATCGCCGAACTCCGCGCGCTGACCGACCAATTGGAGCAGCGCGTCGCCGACCGCACCGCCGAGCTGATGCGCGCCGAGGAAGCGCTGCGGCAAAGCCAGAAGATGGAGGCGGTGGGCCAGTTGACCGGTGGTTTGGCACATGATTTCAACAATTTGCTGGCGGGTATTTCCGGATCGCTCGAACTCATGGCGCTGCGCCTGTCGCAGGGGCGGGTGGGCGAGGTCGACCGCTATATGGACGCCGCGCAGGGGGCGACGCGGCGGGCGGCGGCGCTGACCCACCGGCTGCTGGCCTTTTCGCGGCGGCAGACGCTGGCCCCGCGCGCGACCGATATCGGCGCGCTGGTTGCGGGCATGACCGACCTGATCCGCCGAACCGTGGGGCCGGGCATCGCACTGGAGACGAAGGGCGCGGACGATCTGTGGACCGTGCTGGTCGACGCGCCGCAACTGGAGAATGCGCTGCTCAACCTGTGCATCAACGCGCGCGACGCGATGCCGGATGGCGGGCGCATCACGATCGAGATGGTGAACCGCCGGCTGATCGGCGACAATGCGCGGTTCGGCGACATACCGGACGGCGAATATCTGGCGCTGTGCGTGACCGATACCGGCATCGGCATGACCCCGGACGTGATCGAAAAGGCGTTCGACCCCTTCTTCACCACCAAGCCCCTGGGGCAGGGGACCGGGCTGGGGCTGAGCATGATCTATGGCTTCGCCAAACAGTCGGGTGGCCAGGTCCGCATCCATTCGACGCCGGGCATGGGGACGACCGTGTTCCTCTATCTGCCCCGCCACGACGGACCGGCGGAGCAGGAGGACATGGGCACGACCACCGCGCTCGACGGTCCCGCCGGGTCGGGCGAGACGGTGCTGGTCGTCGATGACGAGGCGACCGTTCGCCTGATGATCGTCGATGTGCTGCGCGACATGGGCTATCAGGTGATCGAGGCGGCGGACAGCGCGGAAGGGCTGGCGATCCTGCGATCGTCGGTGCGGATCGATCTGCTCGTCACCGATGTCGGCCTGCCCGGCGGGATGAACGGACGCCAACTGGCCGAAGCCGCCCAGGAATTGCGACATGAATTGAATGTCATGTTCATCACGGGCTATGCGGAGGGCGCGGTGCTGAACAGCGGCCATTTGTCGCCGGGGATGCAGTTGCTGACCAAGCCGTTCACCGTGGACGCGCTGGTCACGGGGATACAGGCCGCGATGGGCGCGGCCGCGCGGCGGTACGAACCCCACGCCCCCTGATCCCGTCGCGGTCCCGGTCCAGATCGCGTGCGGCACCGCATGACGATGACGACCGGGAGTTTCGAGACGATGAAGACCAGCCGCCTGGCCCTGTCCCTTATGGGCATGAGCCTGTTCGCCGCCGCCCCGGCCCATGCGCAGGACGGCCCCGACATTCCCGAGCCGATGGTGTTCGACATGATCCGCCCGCTGACCGCCAAGGCGGGCGAGATCGAGGTCAATGCGCTGGCGCAGCGCGACCTGACCGGCCCGCGCGGCGAGCTGGAATGGGCGCCCGAGGTCGAATGGGCGGTGGCCGATGGCCTGGCGGTCGAGCTGGAACTGCCGCTGATCGACACCCGCGTCGTCCAGTACAAGATGGGGCTTCAGGGCAAGCTGGGCACGATCCGGGGCGGGCGCGGGGTGCACGGCGTCCAGTATCTGGGGCTGCACGACCGCGAGGCGGGGGGATGGACCTCCACGCTCCTCTGGCTGCTCGGCAACCGCTTCGGCGAGCGGTGGAGCACCATGACGATGATCGGCGTCGGCGACGTGACCCTGCGCGAGGGGAACGAGACAGGGATGATCGTCAACCACTCCACCTTCTACGATCTGAACCGCGACACGGTGCTGGGGCTGGAGGTCAACCGGCAGAATGGCGAAGGCGCCTATTGGCTGCTGATGCCGCAGGTCCATCATGCGCTCGGTAAGCTGGGCGTGCAGGGCGGCGTCGGGGCGGAGAAGGCGCGCGGCGAGCGGTTCCGGCCGCGGCTGGGATTGCGAATCATCCGCGAACTGTGATGGGAGAGCCGTCGCCCCATGGGAGATAGGATATGGCCGTCGAACTGATCTGCCTGGATGCCGATGACACGCTCTGGCACAATATGCGCCATTTCGCGGAGACGGAGGAAGCGCTGGTCGGTCTGCTCGCCCCCTTTGCCGAGGCGCGGGTGGCGCGGGCCACGCTGGAATCCTGCGAGGCGCGCAACCTGCGGCTCTACGGTTACGGCGCCAAGGGCTTCACCTTGTCGATGATCGAGACGGCGGTGGAACTGGCGGGGCCGACCCTGCCGACCGACTTGGTCGCGCGGCTGCTGGAGGCGGGGCGGCAGTTGCTGGCGCATCCGGTCGAACTGCTCGACGGGATCGCCGACACCATGGCCGCGCTGGCGGAGCGCGGGCGGCTGGTGCTGGTGACCAAGGGCGACCTGCTGCACCAGGAGGCGAAGCTGGCGGCATCGGGCCTGGGCGAGCATTTCGCCGATGTCGCGATCGTCAGCGACAAGACGCCCGACACCTTCCGCCGGATCTTCGCGCGTCACGATGTCGCGCCGGAGCGGGCGGTGATGGCGGGGGATTCGATGCGCTCGGACATTTTGCCCGCGCTGGAAGCGGGAGCCTGGGCGGCCTATATCCCGCAGCCGCTGGCCTGGAGCCATGAGGCGGGGCGGATGCCGACCGACCATCCCCGCTTTCGCCAGTTGGAACGACTGGGCGACTTGCCGGACTGGATCGACGCGATCGGGTGACGGGGCGCCTGATCCGGGCGACCGTCAGCTCGGGTCGTGTTCTTCGCCGACGACGACACCGCGCGCCACCTCGGGCCCGTCATGCGAGAAGCCGTTGCGATGGATGCGCACGCCCGCCGTGGTCACCGGGACGCTGGCCGCCGCCGCCGCGACGGGGGCGGCGACGCCTTCGGTGACCGCCTGTTCGCCGCGATGGATGGTTACGCCCCCCATCGTCTCGACGCCCGTCACCGGGGCGGCGGCCAGCATGGCGGGGGCGGGGACGGGAATGCTCGGCTCGACCCCGGCATAATCCTGGCGGAAGGACAGGTCGCGCTCCAGCGCGCCCTTCCAGCGATAGAAGATATGGCTGCCGATCGCGCCGATCCGGTTCAGGCTGGGTGCCCACCAGGGCAGCACATAATTGGCGTGATAGAAGGTCGCGGCCCCCACCGGCGCATAGACCATGCCCGCCAGCGCCGCCTGCGCCACGGCGGCGGCTCGAGCCCAGGCGGCGGGCTCGCGCGGGTGGAGCATCGATCCGTCGCAGGTGAAGCTGAACTGGCAACCTGTCGAACGTTCCGATCCCTGATAGACGACGCCGCAGATGCTCTTGGGAAAGGCGCGGTCGCGCACGCGGTTGAGGACGACCTGCGCCACCGCGCGCTGGCCGTCGATCGGTTCGGATCGGGCTTCGTAATAGATGGCGGCGGTCAGGCATTCGGCGGCGCGGGCGGCGTCCTGCGCCGAGCGGGCGATGCCGGAAAAGGCGGGGGCGGCGGCCATCTCGATCGGCGTGGTACCGTTCAGCGTTTCGGGCAGATCGGCGTCGGGCACGTCGAGCGCGAGCTGGCGCAGCAGGGTCCGCGCGGTCGGCGGCGGCACGTCCAGCGTCAGCCGTGCGGGCGGATGCCGCGCCGGGGTGCACGATGTCGCGATCGCCAGCGTCGCCACCACCATCAACCAGCGCAGCACGTCACTCCTGATCCCAGCCCGTTGCCTCATGACGTCGCTTTACGGGGTGGGGGGTTAGGAAGCGGTTAAGTCACGGAACTCGTGCGGGATAGACATGATCTCCTCCCTCTCCCCTGGAGAGGGGAGAGGGGTAGCGAAGCTTGCCAGCTTGCTGGCTAGCGCAGCTTGGGTGAGGGGTCGAGCGAGCCCAAAGGGTTTGCGCGCTCTTCGAGCGCTCAACCCTCGCCAAGCTCCGACTAAGCCTTTGCTTCGCAAAGCCTAAGTCTGCGCAACCCTCTCCGCTCAACGAGGGAAGAGGGGGGGAACTTAGAACCGCGCGCCCAATTCCACGCCGTAGAAACGCGGCTCGCCCGCGATATAGGTCGGCGCGCTGAAGGTGCCGCCGGTGTTGCCCGCATCGATCAGATAGCGCTTGTTGGTGAGGTTGCGCGCGAAGCCGCCGACATGGAAACCTCCGTCCGCCCCGAACTCAAGTCCCGCGCGCAGATTGACCAGCGTATAGCCTCCCTGCGAGATCGCCTCGCTGTTGGGCAGCTCGAAATAGACCTTGGACCGATAGGTGGCGCTGGGCGTCGCATAGAAGGTCGCGGAGGACCCCACCGGCACGCGCAGCGTCGCGCCGCCCGAGGCGGTCGTGTCGGGTTGCAGGCGGAAACGGTTGCCCGCGAATACGCCATTGGCGGGATCGTCGGCGATGCCGCCATCGATATAGGCGAAGCTGCCGAACAGGCTGAGCCAGCGATGCACCGCCCAGTTCGCCTCCAGTTCGACACCGACATTGTTCGCCGAACCCGCGCTGCGCGTCACGGTCCGGCCGCCCTCGAAGACGGTGACCTGGAAGCCCTTATATTGCTGATAGAAGACCGAGGCCGCGCCGCTGAACGCGCCGATCCGCCCCTTGATGCCGCCCTCGTAATTCCACACATCTTCCTGCGGCACGATCTGAAGCCGGGGGATCGCGCCCGAATTGGCGACGGTCAGCGGGACGATCCGCTGGGCGTCGAGCTGGACCACGGGCGAACGGCGGCCCTTGCTGACCGTTGCATAGACGTTCACGTCGCCGCCCAGCCGATAGAGCGCGTTGAAGCGCGGCAGGATCGCAGCATAGCTGCGTTGCGCTTCGAAGACCTGCCCCTTGGTATTGGCCGCGCCCAGCAGGCTGGTGAACAGCTCCGCCGCCGCCAGCAGGCGGCTGTCGGGCATGACATTGCTATAGCCCGAGCGGCGATCCTCGATCAGCACCCGCGCGCCCGCCGTCAGTTCCAGTGCGGGGACGGGAATCCAGGTCGCATCGGCGAACATCGAATAGGTGTTGTTGCGACCGAAATTGGTGAAGCTGGCGCTATAGGGCACCACCGTCGCCGTGCCGCGCGACAGGATCGCGGTGGCGCGGGTGCCGGGGATGGTGCCGTCGGGAGCGACGCAGGCGGTGCCAGTCGGCAGGCCCGCCGCGCCCAGCAACTGCCGCACCGGCGCGAAGTCGGCCGCGGTCGAGCAGGCGAGATAGGTGCCTTCCTCGGTCGAGAAGGGTACCCGCTGCTGCCCGTTTTCGAAAAAGGCGTTCCACCCGATCGAGGCGCGGTAATGCGCGCCGTCGAAGGCGAAGCGGCTTTCATGGCTCCATTGGTCACCCTTGGCGTCCTCGCCGAACTCCAGATACCAGGCGGGGCCACCATCGGCGTCGAAGATTTCCAGCGCGTCGAACCGGCGATAGCCGTTGACCGTGGTGAAGGTGATGCCCGGCGCGACATCGACCGCGACCGTCAGGTTCGCGTCATAGACGTTGCGGGTCAGCCCCAGCTTGCGCCGCCCCAGCACCTCGGCCGAGAAAGGCGAGCCCGACAGTTCGGCATAGCCATAATCGCCGGTCTGCCCACCGGTGGGGGCGAAGACGCGGCTCTTGAACGCGGTACCGGGATTGCGCTGTCCGTCATAGGTCAGGACGAGGTCGGCGGTGACCGAGCCATTGGGCCGCCAGCGCAGCGACCCGCGCACCCCGCGCTGGTCCTGCCCGTTCAGATCGTCCTGGTCGAGGCGCCCCTGATTCTGGTTGGGCACATCGGGATCGCCCGCGATGTTGCGGACATAGCCGTCGCGATATTTATAAGCGAAGGCGATCCGGCCGGCGAGCGTCTCGTTGCCCGCATTCAGATAGCCCGACACCTGCGTCCGGTTGAAATTGCCGTAGGAGGCGATGAGGCCGCCCTCGGTGCCGGCCTTGGGACGCGCGGAGACGATACTGATCGCGCCGACCGCGGCGGCGGTGCCGAACAGGGTCGCCTGCGGGCCCTTCACCACCTCGATCCGCTCGATATCGTAGAGGTCCTGATAGGCGCCGCGCGTCCGGCTGATGTCGATGCCGTTATAATAGAGCGTCACCCGCGCGCCCTGCTGCGCCGAGCCGGAGTCCGACGTGATGCCGCGAATGACGAAGCCCGGATTGTTCGCGCTCTGCTCCTGGATTTGCAGGCCGGGGATATATTGTGCGACCTCGGCCAGCGAGTTGACGCCCAGATTGGCCATGCGCTCGCCCGACACCGCGCTGACGGTGACCGGCACGTCCTCGATCCGCTGCTCGCGCTTCTGCGCGGTGACGATCACCTCGTCGTCGCGCGTGTCGTCTTGTGGCTGGATCATCGCCTGTGCCCAGGCCGCCTGTGCGAAAGCGATCGGCGAAAGGCTCGTCAAAAGCGCGGCCAGCGTCATGCGGCGCATGGTCGAAGTCATATTCATCCCCGGCTATTACCCTGTTTGCCAGCCGCTTAGGCGAAAGGGATTACCGGTTGGTGTCCATCACGCTGCGGATTTGTGACGGTTGGCGCCCGTGTCGTCGAACCGTCATCCAATCGCCATCGCGCTGTCGTGCGGAGCTTCTAGCCGTCCGGGCGAAAGGACCCGATGATGACGATGATGAACCGACGCCGCGCGATCGCCCTGATGGGAAGCGGCGCGACGCTCAGCCTGCCCGCGACGATCGCCGAGGCGGCCAAGCCCTCGACCCGTTTCGACCATGGCGTCGCCAGCGGCGATCCGGCCCCCGACGGCGCGATCCTGTGGACCCGCGCGACCCCGGCGGGGGGGCAGGGGGGCGACGTCCCGCTGACCTGGCACGTCGCGCCGATCGAGCCGGGCGAGGCGGTCGGCCTGCGCACCGGTCGCGTCACGGCCCGCGCCGCCCGCGACTTCACCGCCAAGGTCGAGGTGACGGGGCTGCGCCCCGGTCGCGACTATCGCTACTGGTTCGAGACGGCGAAGGGAGAGCGTTCGCCCGAGGGGCGCTTCCGCACCTTGCCGCGCGGGCGGATCGAGGACGTGGTGCTGGCCGTCGTCTCGTGCCAGCTTTATCCCGGCGGGCTGTACAACGCCTATGACGCGATCGCGCGGTCGGAGCGGCTCGACGCGGTGCTGCATCTGGGCGACTATATCTATGAATATGGCGCGGAGGGCTATGGCGCGGAGATCGGGCGCAAGCTGAACCGCCTGCCCGAACCGGCGCATGAAATCCTGTCGCTCGCCGATTATCGCGCGCGTCATGCCCAGGTGAAGCGCGACCCCGACATGCAGGCCGCGCACGCCCGCGCCGCCTTTATCTGCGTGTGGGACGATCATGAGGTCGCCAATGACGACTGGATCGGCGGCGCGGAAAACCATGATCCCAAGACCGAGGGGGACTGGGCCAAGCGCAAGGCGGCGGCGATGCAGGCCTATTTCGAATGGATGCCGATCCGCGACCCACGCCCCGGCCAGCCCTGGGCCGCGATCAACCGCAGCTTCGATTTCGGCGATCTGGCGACGCTGGTGATGGTCGAGACGCGGCTGCTCGCCCGGTCGAAGCAGGTGACGGCCAAGGGCGATGTGCCGGAGTCGTCCGAATATGCCGCGATGATGGCCGAGCGTGCGCGGCCCGAGCGCGAATTGCTGGGCACCGGGCAACTCGACTGGATCGAGCGGACGCTGGCCGCCTCGGTCGGGGCGGGGCGGCCTTGGCAGGTCATCGGCAACCAGGTGGTGATGGCGCGGGTCGACGGCCCCGATCTGGAAAAGCAGATGGGGGTTGAGGGTTATGCGTCGCTGATCGCGCCGCTGTCTCCGGCGATCCGCGCGCAACTGGCGGCGGCGCAGGCCTCTTATCGCGCGGGGCTGCCGATGAATTTCGATAGCTGGGACGGCTATCCCGCCGCGCGCGAGCGGCTTTACGCGGCCTTCCGGCGGGCGGGGAGCCATCCGGTGGTCCTCTCGGGCGACAGCCATGCCGCCTGGGCCAACGACCTGTATGACGACCAGGGCGCGCTGGTCGCGGCCGAGTTCGGCGCGACGGCGATCACCAGCCCCTCCTGGGGGGCACTGTTCCCCGGTATCGGCCGCCAGATCGCCGATGCCAATCCGCGCAGCGTCCGCTTCTGCGATCAGGATGCCAAGGGCTATCTCCACCTGACCCTGACCCGCGACACCGCGACCGCGCGGTTCATGACTGTCTCGACTGTCATGGCCAAGCCCTATGCAGAGGCCTGTGTCGCGACCTGGCGGACGCGTGCGGGTGGGGCGGCACCGATCGAAAGCGTGACCGCCTGACCCGCTACCGGCCTTTCCCCGTCAGTCCGGCTTGGCGGGGAAAGGCTGGCCGCGCACCCCCGCCAGCACATGGGCGTTCAGCGCGGCATCGTCATGGTTCAGATAATGGCCGCCCGGCATGGCGACGATATGCGCATCGGGCAGCTTGAGCAGCGGGCACAGGCTGTCCGGTTCCTCGACGCCATAGATGCAGGTGACGGGCAGCCAGTCGAGCGTGCGGGCGGTGGTGATCGCCATGCTGTCGGGCCGTCCCATATAGGCGATGCCCGACGGGTCGGAGCGGAAATAGGCCGTCTCGCCCGGCACCACCAGGACCAGCGCAGACACCCGCGCGCGCAGGTCGGCGGGCAGGCTCGCCAGCCCGGTCTGCAACATGTCCGCGCCATAGGACTGACCGAGCAACACCAGCCGCCGCTCGCCCGCTTCCTGCGCGGCACGGCGGACCAGATCGGCGATCAGCGCATCGACCTGCTCGCGCGTCCGGCGCTCGCGGAACAGGACGGGGGAATTGACGCCCAGCACGGCGATTCCCCGGGCGCTCAGGTTCCGTGCGACGACCCCGCTCATGCCATAGCGCAGGCCCATATCCCCCGACAGCGACAGGACGAACACCGGCTGCACCCGCCCCGTTGCCGGATAACGGGTGAACGGGTCGCGGTCGAAATAACTGCCCGAATAGAGCAGGATGGAAACGCCGGCCACGATGACGAACAGGATCGCGGCGAGATAACGGCGATAATGGCGGCGAAGATGAGCCAGGCGAACGGACATGCCCCGTCCTATGACGGAACGACAAGCAATGCCATTTTTTCTTCCCTCTCCCCTCATAGAGGGGAGAGGGTTGCGCAGACTTGGTCTTTGCGAAGCAAAGGCTCAGTCGGAGCTGGGTGAGGGGTGGAGCGCGCAATGCGCGCGCGCCGAAGGCTCGCTCGACCCCTTACCCAAGCTGCGCTAGCCAGTACGCTGGGAAGCTCCGCTAACCCTCTCCCCTATTCAGGGGAGAGGGAAGGAAAAGCCGGGACGAATGTCGATTGGTCCCACGCTCTGCCCGCTGTCACCCGCCGATCGAAGTGCCGATAAGAACGGTCATGAAAAATCTGTAATGTCACGATCACGCGCTCTATGCGCGCGATCTGCCATCGGCGACAGGGTGCAGACAGGGGATGGCCGGTGGCCGTCGTCCGTGTCGATGACCAGGCGTAAGGAATACCGTCCGTGACCAACCCGATCTTCTTTGACCCGACCGGTCGCCGGGGCGCGTGGGCGCGGCGCAGCGTCGGGGTGTTGATCTTGGCGGTGGTGATCGCGGCGATCGCCTTTGCCACGACGCTGGTCGCGGTGCCCAATTCGGGCGTGCTGCCCTTGCCCTTCGCACGGCGCCAGGCGATGACGCTGGAGCCGACCGCGCAGTTGAAGGGGCGGCGCGGCGAATGGCTGCCGCGCAAGGCGGCGGCGCCGGGCCATACCCCGCTGACCATCGCCTTCTATACGCCGGGCAACGACTCCGCGCTCTCCTCGGTGCACGCGCATATGGGGCAGATCGACTGGCTGGTCCCCTCGCTGATGAACGTCGCGGGGCCCAAGGCCGAATTGCAGATCAGCAACGACCCCAAGCTGGCCAGCCTGTTGTCGCACGCGGCCAAGCCGCCGCGCCTGTTGCCGATGGTGCAGAATCTGGGCCCCGACGAATGGGACGGGCAGGCGATCGCGCGGATCATCGCCAGCCCGGCGGCGTCCGAGAAGCTGGCGACCCAACTTGGGGACTCGGTGACGGCCAACCGCCAGTCGGGGCTGGTCATCGACTTCGAGAACCTGCCGGCCAGCGCCATGGCGCGCTATCCGCGCCTGCTGCAACGGATCAAGGCGCATCTGCCCAAGGGCGCGGTGCTGGCCGTGACCGTGCCGGCGGACGACGAAGCGTGGCAGTTGAAGCCGATCACCAAGGTCGTCGATCGCGTCATCCTGATGGCCTATGACGAGCATTGGCAGACCGGCACGCCGGGCCCGATCGCATCGCAGCCGTGGTTCCTCCAGGCGAGCCAGAAGGCGCTGCGCGAGGTCGGTCGCGACAAGCTGATCGTCGCGCTCGGCAGCTATGCCTATGACTGGCCCGCCAAGGGCCCGGCGGATGCCAAGTCGATCGAGGAAGCCTGGCTGATGGCGCATGACAGCCAGGCGCAGGTGACGTTCGACCCGGCCAGCGGCAATGCGGGCTTCGCCTATGACGAGGATGGCGATCATCATACCGTCTGGATGCTCGACGCCGCGACCAGCTGGAACCAGCTCCAGGCACTGAAGCATCTCGGCATCGACGATGTCGCCTTCTGGCAGATCGGCACCGAGGACCCCGGCCTGTGGGCGGACTTTGCCGCGTTCCGCAGCACCGCGCGCGGCGTCATCCCGCGGCTGAACGCGATCGCCTCGCCGCTGAACGTCGATGTCGAGGGGCCGGGCGAAATCCTGCGCATCACCGCCCAGCCGACCGAGGGGGCGCGTGCCCTGCAATATGACAAGGACGGGATCATCCGGGGCGAGGTCTATCGGACCTATCCGACGCCCTATGTCGTGCAGCGGGCGGGCGCGCTGGACAAGACGATCGCGCTGACCTTCGACGATGGGCCCGATGCCGAATGGACGCCCAAGATCCTCGACGTGCTGGAGCGCGAGCATGTGCCCGCGACCTTCTTCGTCATCGGCGAGAATGCGCTTCAGCATCCGCAACTGCTGCGCCGGATCGTCGCGGACGGCAGCGAGATCGGCAACCACAGCTATACCCATCCCAATATGGCGACGACGGGCGAGCGGGCGATCAAGCTGGAACTGAACGCGACCAAGCGGCTGATCCAGGCCTATACCGGGCGTTCGACCACGCTGTTCCGCGCGCCCTATTTCGGCGACGCGGAGCCGACCACGGCGGACGAGATCGGCCCGGCACTGATCGCGCAGAATCTGGGCTATACGGTGGTCGGGCTGCACGTCGATCCCAATGACTGGCAGACGCCGGGCACCGACAAGATCGTCCATGAGGTGATCGAGCAGGTGCACGGCGCGACGCCCGACAATTCGGCCAATGTCGTCCTGCTGCACGATGGCGGCGGCGATCGCGAACAGACGGTGGAGGCGCTCCCGCGCATCATCGATACGCTGCGCGCCGAGGGCTATCGGTTCGTCCCCGCCTCGCAACTGGTCGGGGTCAGCCGCGATCAGGCGATGCCGCTGGTCGAGGGCAAGGACCTGCTGGCCGTGCGGACCGACGTGGCGATCTTCGTCGTCCTGGCGACGCTGTCGGCGGGGCTGGCCTGGCTCTTCTACCTCGCCATCGCGCTGGGTATCGCGCGGGCGGTGGTCATGGCGGGGCTCGCCTGGTTCCAGGGCCGCCGGTCCAAGCCGGTGCCGCCCGAACATACCCCCAGCGTCTCGGTCATCATCCCCGCCTATAACGAGGAGCGGGTAATCGCCCAGTCGGTCGCGCGGGTGCTGGCCAGCGACTATCCGGGGCTTCAGGTGATCGTGGTCGATGACGGGTCGAAGGACGCGACCAGCGCGGTGGTGCGCGAGGCCTTTGGCGAAGAACCGCGCGTCCGCCTGCTGACCCTGACCAATGGCGGCAAGGCGGCGGCGCTGAACCGCGCGCTGCGCGACGCGACCGGCGAGGTGGTGATCGCGCTCGACGCCGATACCCAGTTCGAGCCAGAGACGATCGCCAAGCTTGCCCGCTGGTTCGCCGATCCGAAGCTGGGCGCGGTGGCGGGCGATGCGCGGGTGGGCAACCGGGTCAATCTGGTCACCCGCTGGCAGGCGGTCGAGTATATCACCGCGCAGAATCTGGAGCGGCGCGCGCTGGCCGGTTTCGACGCGATGACGGTGGTGCCGGGCGCGGTCGGTGCATGGCGTCGCGCCGCGCTGGACGCGGTCGGCGGCTATCCCGAGGATACGCTGGCCGAGGATCAGGACCTGACCATCGCCATCCAGCGGGCGGGCTGGCGCGTCACCTACGACCCGCGCGCCGTCGCTTGGACCGAAGCGCCCGAAAGCTTCCGCGCGCTCGCCAAGCAGCGCTATCGCTGGGCGTTCGGGACGCTGCAATGCCTGTGGAAACACCGCGCCGTGCTGCGCACCGGACGGCCCAAGGGGCTGGCGCGGGTCGGTCTGCCGCAGGCGTGGCTGTTCCAGATCCTGTTCGCCGCCATCTCGCCGCTGATCGACCTGTCGCTGATCCTGTCGATCATCGGCACCTCGGTCCGCGTGGCGCAGCATGGCTGGGCGCAGACGCATACCGATGTGTTCCAGATGGGGGCCTATTGGCTGGTCTTCACCTCGGTCGACGTGCTGTGCGGGTGGATCGCCTATCGGCTGGACGGCAACCGGGTGCGCTATCCGGCGCATCTGCTGGTCGCGCAGCGGCTGGTCTATCGCCAGATCATGTACTGGGTCGTGCTGCGCGCGATCAGCTCGGCGATCGGCGGGTGGATCGTCGGCTGGGGCAAGCTGGAGCGGACGGGGAATGTCGGGGCTTAAGGGGTAGCCCCTATGCCCCACCTCCGTTCAGCCTGAGCGAAGTCGAAGGCCACGCTTAACCCCGGTTGCGGGGCGCGTGCTTCGACTTCGCTCAGCACGAACGGAGGTCGGACGGCTCAGGCCGAAGGGATATCGGGCGTCAGCGTCAGGCGTACCAGCAACCCTGGCGCATTGTCCTCCAGCGCCAGCGACCCGCCGTGCAGATGCGCCACCGCGCTGGCGAGTGACAGCCCCAGCCCTGCGCCGCTCTCCGTCCGCGCGGCGTCCAGTCGCCCGAACCGCTTGAGCGCCTCCTCGCGCCGTTCGGGGGGAATGCCGGGGCCGTCATCGGCGACGGTCAGGACGGGGCCGGGCTCGGCCCGTACCGTGATCAGCCCCGCACCATATTTCAGCGCATTGTCGATCAGGTTCGCGACCGCCTGACCCAGCAGTTCCCGGTGGACGGTCGCGACCAGCGTCTCCGGCCCCTCGGCGCGGATCGTCATGCCGCGATCCTCCGCCAGCGGCTCGAACATGTCGGCGACGTCGCGGATCATCTCGGCCAGATCGGTTTGGACGAAGGCGTCGCGGCCCAGCCCGGCCTCGGCGCGGCTGATGCGCAGCGCGGTGTCGAGCATGGCGAGCAGCCGGTCCCCTTCGTCCAGCGCGCGCGCCACCGCGATCCGCGCATTCTCGTCCCGGCATTCCGCCATCGCCCGGTCCAGCGTCGCCCGTAACCGGGTCAGCGGCGAGCGCAGGTCGTGCGCCAGCCCGTCGGTCGCGACCTTCAACTCGGTCATCAACAGGGCGATCCGGTCGAGCATGGCGTTGACCGCCTGTGCCAGCGAATCGAAGGCATCGTCGCCGCCATTGCGCTGCACCCGGCGCGACAGGTCGCCGCCGGCGACCGCATGGGCGGTGGCGACCGTGCCTTCCAGCCGTGCCTCGATCATCCGCGCGGCGGCCCAGGCGGCGAGCGCGGCAAGAACGATCGCGGCGGCCATGCCGACCGCCATCGCCTCTTCCATCGCCAGCGCGACGCGCAACTCGCTTTCCACCACATGCCCCGCCAGCATCCGCGATCCGTCGGGCAGGCAGGTCGCCATCACGCGCATCCGCTCCGGCTGCGAATGGCCGATGCGGAAAATCTCGATGGTGGCGACACCGGGGGCCGGAACATTGGGCGGCCAGTCGGCGATGTTGCCTGCCACGAAACGCCCGTGCGGATCGGTGAGCAGGATGACCGACTGTGGCAGGCGATCGGTATTCAGCCGCCGGTCGACCGCCGCGCGCACCGCCGCCTGTCCGCCGGTCGACCACATGCCCGACAGTTCGTCGCGCAGGTCGCTGGCGGCGTCCTCCGCCTGTGCCGCGATCTCGCTGCGCGTCAGGTGGCGGACCATGGCGACCATCGCGCCCGCGCCGACCAGTTGCAGCGCGAAGACCAGCAATGCGAAGCGCAACGTGGTCGAACGAAGCATGACGGGCGCTATTTCTCGACGCCCAGCTTATAGCCCGAACCGCGTACGGTATGGAGCAGGGGACGGGCAAAGCCCTCGTCGATCTTCTTGCGCAACCGGCTGATATGCACGTCGGTGACGTTGGTGTTGGGGTCGAAATGGAAATCCCACACCCCCTCCAGCAACATGGTGCGGGTCACGACCTGATCGACATGCTGGAGCAGATATTCCAGCAGGCGATATTCACGTGGTTGCAGGTCGATCGACTTGCCCGCCCGCCGCACCCGGTGGGCGAGCAGGTCCATCTCCAGATCGTCGCACACCAGCTTGGTCTGCACCGCATTGCCCGTCGTGCCACCGCGCCGGATCAGCAGGCGGACCCGCGCCAGCAATTCGGCGAAGACGAAGGGCTTGGTCAGATAATCGTCCGAGCCCGAGGTCAGTCCCGCCACCCGGTCCTCGGGCGAAGAGAGGGCGGACAGGATCAGGACCGGCGATTCGATCCCGGCGGCGCGGATCGCGGCCAGCACCGACATGCCGTCCATGCCGGGCAGCATCCGGTCCAGGATGATGCAGTCATAGGTGCCGTCCGTGGCATGAAACAGCCCGTCACGCCCATTGGCGGCATGATCGATCAGGAAACCTTCTTCCCGCAACCCGTTGGCGATATAGTCCGCCGTCGAGCGATCATCTTCGATCAGCAAAATCCTGTTGGCCACGTAATCCTCCCGACCCGCTCCTTAGCAGCGTGATCGTGATGAGGCCATGGTCGCGCGCGACGCGCAAACGCACCGGCGCATCGCCGCTTCGCGACGCTTCCTCACGCAGCAGCGAGAAGGATGTGGCGGGGCGGTCGTCGATCGCCAGCACCGTGTCCCCGACCCGCAGCGGCGGCTTGACCGCGGCGGCCGTGTCGTTGTCCACATCGCTGCGCAGGCTGGTGACGACCAGGCCCGGGCGATCCTCGGCGGCGGGGGCGAAAGTCGCGCCGTACAGCATCGAGGGCGCGCGAGGACCGGCGTGAAGCGGCATATGCCCGACGAGCAGCGCCATCGCCGCCCCGCCGACCAGCGCGGCCAGCCCGGCGCCCCAGCCGACGATCCGCAGGCCCTTCACCGGAACGGCCGGCCGACCACGCGGCGCGCATGGGGCGTCACGGGCACGGCGTCGGGGGCAGCGAGCATGGTCGATCCTTTCACGCTGTCCTCATAATCTTAACCACATAAGCGAAGGGTGGGCGAAGCATGACGCTTCTGTCATCAAGCCCGGCTCCATCGGGATGACGAACTTGTCATGCGACCGTAAGGCGGCGAGGGCGGTGCCGGTTCTATGCCGCGCCCGCCACCGCCAAAAGAATTGGACGATCGAAGACGATGCGCGTGAGCGGGGAGAATATGACGGGTGACCCCAGCGTGACGGTCGCGACGGGATCGGCGTCGTGACGGACACGGTCCGCCCGGTGCCATTGCTCGATCGGGTCGTCGCCTATGCCCGGGCGCGGCGCGGCTATCTGGCGGTCGGGGCGGTCGTGCTGCTGGTCGCGCTGGGCCTGTCGGCGCTGCATCACCTGACGCGGCAGATCAGGCTGGCCGATGTCCGGTCGGCCTTCTACGCGATCGATCCGCATCAGATCGCCTTGTCGGTCGCATTCACCATCGCCAGCTATGTCGCGCTGACCTTTTACGACGTGATCGCACTGCGCGTGATCGGGCGGCCCCTGCGCTGGCGGACCGCCGCGATGGCCTCCTTCACCAGCTATACGCTCAGCCATAATCTGGGGCTGGCGCTGCTGACCGGCGGGTCGGCGCGCTACCGTGTCTATGCCGCCGCCGGGCTGGACGGGCCCGACATCGCGCGGGTGATCGCCATCGCCAGCGCGACCTTCTGGTTCGGGGTGTTCAGCGTCACCGGACTGGGCCTGTTGTTCCATGAGGGGCCGATCACGCTCGAAGCCTTCGTACTGGGGCAGGGGATCGTCCGCTGGCTGGGCGGCGCGGTGGTGGCGGGGGCGCTGCTGCTGATCCTGCTCTGCGCCTTGCGGCCCGGACAGCGTATCGGCTGGCGCGCCTGGAGCGTGCCCTTGCCGACCCCGGCCCAGGCGATGGCGCAGATCGGCATCGCCACGCTGGACCTCACCTGTGCCAGCGCCGCCCTGTTCGTGCTGTTGCCGGGGGCCGCGCCCGCGCTGCTGCCCGCCTTCATCCTGGCCTATGCGCTGGCGATCATCGTCGCACTGGTCAGCCATGTGCCCGGCGGGATCGGGGTGTTCGAGGCGGTGGTGCTGGCGACCGTCCCTGCCAACCGGACCGAGCTGTTCGCCGCGCTCATCGCCTATCGCGTCCTCTATTATCTCGTGCCGCTGGCGCTGGGTATCGCGCTGCTGGCGTGGGACGAGGCGCGGCGGCGGCCGATCAAGGCGTTGCGCGACATTCGCCGGGTGCTGCTGGGCGTCGCACCGACATTGCTGAGCGCGGCCTGTTTCGGGGGCGGGGCGATCCTGCTGCTCTCGGGCTCGCTGCCCGCCATCCCGCAGCGTATCCACGAGCTCGTCCATATCGTGCCGCTGCCCTTTATCGAGGCGTCGCACTTCGCCGCCAGCCTGGTCGGCACCGGCCTGTTGCTGCTCGCGCCGGGTCTTTACCGGCGGCTGGACGGGGCGAGCCTGGCGGCGCGGGCGCTGCTGGTCGCGGGGGCGATCTTCTCGCTGGCCAAGGGCATCGATTATGAGGAGGCGGCGGTCTGCCTGACCATCGCGCTGCTCCTCCAGATGAGCCGCCGTGCCTTTTACCGGCGGACCTCGCTGGTCGCGCGGCCCTTGTCGCCCGCATGGCTGTTCAGCGTCGCGGTGGTGATCGTCGGCACCGGCTGGATCGGCTTCTTCGCCTATAAGCATGTCGATTATCAGGAAGCCCTCTGGTGGCGTTTCGCGCTGTCGGACGATGCCTCGCGCTTCCTGCGTGCGGGCCTGGGCGTCGCGGTGATGCTGGCGGCGGCGGGGCTGTGGCGACTGTTCCTCGCCGCGCCGCAGGGGGAGGCCGATCACCCGGCGATGGAACGGGTGCTGGCGGTCGTCGAACAGGCCGAGCGGACCGATGCCGCGCTGGCGTTGCTCGGCGACAAGCGTTTTCTCTTCTCGCCGGAGGGCGACGCCTTCGTCATGTATCAGGTGCGCGGCAGCAGCTGGATCGCGATGGGCGATCCGGTCGGCCCGCGTGCCGCCTGGGCCGATCTGCTGTGGCAGCTTCGCACGCTGGCGGATGCGGCGCAGGGGCGGTTGCTCCTCTATCAGATCACCCCCGATACGCTGGAGATCGCGATCGAGATGGGGCTCCAGATCATCAAATATGGCGAGGAAGCGCTGATCGACCTGGGCGGCTTCGCGCTGGAAGGGGGGCGGATGCGTGGCCTGCGCCAGACGCTCAACCGCTTCCGCACGCGCGAGAATGCCAGCTTCGCCATCGTCCCCGCCGCCCAGGTGTCCGCCATCCTGCCCCAACTCAAGTCCGTGTCCGACGACTGGCTGGCGGCGAAGGGACATGGCGAGAAGGGGTTCAGCCTGGGGCGGTTCGACCCCGCCTATCTGGCGCTGACCGATTGCGCGGTGGTGCGGGTCGAGGGGCGGATCGTCGCCTTCGCCAATATCTGGAAGGCGGGCGATCGCCGCGAATTGTCGGTCGATCTGATGCGCCATGTCGAGGACGCGCCGGGCGGGGTGATGGACTATCTGTTCGTCGAGCTGATGCTGTGGGGCCGGGCGGAGGGCTATGCCCGCTTCGCGCTGGGGCTGGCGCCGCTGTCGGGCGTCGGCGGGCGGCGGATGGCGCCGACCTGGGCCAAGGTCGCGGCGCTGGTCTTCCGCCACGGCGAGCGCTTCTACGGCTTTCGCGGGTTGCGGGCGTATAAGGAGAAGTTCCAGCCGGAATGGGCGCCGCGCTATATCGCGGGGCCACGCGGGCTGGGGTTGGTCAAGGCGCTGCGGGATCTGAACGCGCTGATCGCCGATGGGGGTGAGGACCTCTGATCCTCCCCGATACGGGGAGGGGGACCGCCGCGAAGCGGTGGTGGAGGGGGCTTCCCGCAAAGGGCGTCCGATGAGGAAGCCCCCCTCCGTCAGGCCTGCGGCCTGCCACCTCCCCGTACTGGGGAGGAAAAGGTCAGGCCTTGAACAGCGACGGGGCTTTTTCCACCCGTGTCCGCCCGGCGGCATCGGTCACCGCGTAGGTGAAGCCCGGCAACAAACAGAATGCGCCGATCCGCCCGCCAGTATCCATCGCCAGGAACCCGACCTGCACGCCCTTGATCGCATCGCCGCGTAGCGACGCGATGTGCTTCGCCGCTTCCTCGCATGCCGCCTGCGGAGACAGCCCGTGCCGCATCGAGGCGACGACGCGGGCGGTGCCGACGGTGCGCGTCACTTCCTCGCCCAGTCCGGTCGAAGTCGCACCGCCGACGCCGCGCTCGACATACAGGCCCGATCCGACCTGCGGCGAGTCCCCGACCCGCCCGCGCATCTTGAACGCCATGCCGGAGGTGGTGCACGCCCCCGCCATCCTGCCCTGTGCATCGCGGGCCAGCATCCCGATCGTGTCATGGTCCAGCGCGCCGCCCGGCGTACCCGGACGGCCCGTGCCGTACGTGCCGGTCTCGCTATTGGCGACGGGGCGGTAGCTCTGCGTCTTCAGCCAGTCGCGCCACGCCTTTTCCGCCTCGGGCGTCAGCAGGTCGACCTTGGGAAAGCCCCGGTCGCGGGCGAAGCGGGTCGCGCCTTCGCCGACCAGGAAGGTGTGCGGCGTATGCTCCATCACCGCACGGGCGACGGAGATGGCGTGGACCGTATCCTCCAGCGCGGCGACAGCGCCGACCCCGCCCGCATCGTCCATGATGACCGCGTCCAGCGTGACATGTCCGTCGCGGTCGGGATAACCGCTATAGCCCACCGAATGGTTGTTCGGATCGGCCTCGGGCACCTTCACGCCCGCCTCGACCATGTCGATCAGCGACCCGCCCGCCCGGCCCGCGGCAAAGGCCGCGTCATTGGCGGGGGCGCCGAAATCCCAGGTCGACACGATCGTGGCGCGCGGGCCTGCCGCTTGCGCGAAGGCGCGGGCAGGAGCCGCCGCCCACCCCGCTCCGATCCCGGCAAGCGTCGCCATGCCGCCCAGAAATCCACGCCGTCCGTCCTGCATTCGCCTGCTCCCCCGATGTGCCGTTCCAGGCACGTGACATCGGATTCGATTGTGCGCGGGGATTCCAAAGCCCGCAAGTCCGCTGACCAAACCGATGTGGAACCAATGGCCCGACTCACCTGCTGCCCCGCTATGGAGAAACCCGAAAGCGGTCGCCCTACCGTGTCAAAACATTGCTGACGAGCTATTCAAATCACTGAAAACGTTTGAATTTGTGGCTTTGTGGTTACACCGCGCGGCTAATGTCGTGATGGGTGTTGCATAGGTATGCATTAGGTATTGACCTGATACGTCAAAACAATTGTCCTTTCCGCGCACCCGGCAGGTCATCAGCCGGGACGAAGGGGAGACGTATGAGAATCCAGCAGTCCGCATCATGGTTGGCCCTGTCGGCCGCGTCGATGATGCTCGCCGCGCCCGCCATCGCGCAGCAGGTCGGATCGACCGCCACGCAGGACGAGGGTAGCGACAGCCGCGACCGCGACACCACGCTGAGCGCCGATGCCGCCGCCACCCGGTCCGCCGCGATCACCGGCACGCCGCAGGCCAGCAGCGGGGGCGAGGTGATCGTCACCGGCACCCGCATCACCCGGCCCAATCTCGCCTCCGCCGCGCCGATCACTTCCGTCACGCGCCAGGATATCCAGGCCCAGGCCCCGCTGAACGTCGAGGAAGTGCTGAACCGCCTGCCGCAGGTCGCACCCGACGCCCAGTCCAACTATGCCGATTCCGACGGTCGCCAGCGGATCAAGCTGCGCAGCTTGGGCTTCGAGCGGACGCTGGTGCTGGTCGACGGCAAGCGTCTGGGCACCCAGAACGGCCAGGACACCGGTATCATCCCGGCGACCCTGCTGGAGCGCGTCGACGTGCTGTCGGGCGGTGCCTCGTCTGTCTATGGTTCGGACGCGATCTCGGGCGTGGTCAACTTCGTCCTGCGCAAGGATTTCGAGGGGCTTCGCCTCGACGGCAATTACAATTTCTACAACCACAACAATACCAGCAACATCGTCACGCCGATCGCCACGGCGGCGGGCTTCAGCAGCCCGCGCGGGCTGACCAATGACGGTGGTCGTGCCGACCTGACGCTGACGGCAGGCAAGAAGCTGTTCGATGGCCGCCTGAACGTGTCGGGCTTCGTCAACTACCGCCAGGCCGACCTCGTCCAGAACGGCGCGCGTTCCTATGCGGCCTGCCCGATCGCGCAGCTGACCAAGGACTCGGCGCTGTCCTGCTCGCCGCTGTCGACCTATTCGCGCAGCGGTTTCGTGTCGCCCTTGTCCGGTCCCAACGCGAACGCGCAATATGTCAACAATCCCAATGGCGACCGTGGCTTCGTTCCCTTTGGTCCCGGTGCGGGCAATGCCGCGAATGGCTATGACGACGTGTCTTTCCAGCGTGCCAACGAGCGTTACACGGCGGGCGGCTTCGTCAACTTCAAGATTTCGCCGGAAGTCGAGATCTATGGCGACGGTATCTGGTTCCGCGACACCTCCGAGAACCCGACCCCGCGTCGCGTCTATTCCTACACGGTGGCGGGCACGACGCCCTATCAGGTGAATTGCGACAATCCCTTCCTGTCGGGCGGCCAGGCGGGTGCGCTGGGTTGCGCGCCGGGGAGCACCGGCTTCGTGCCGCTCGACGTGCGCTATCGCTTCGACGGGCAGCCCGCCCAGGCCGACCGATTCGTCAACATGGGCTTCCGGGCGACCGGCGGCGTTCGCGGCAAGGTGGGCGAGGCCTGGTCCTATGACATCGGCGGCGTCTATGCCCGCAACCAGCAGGAGTGGTATCTCGGCCCGACGTCGCAGAACGACCGGGTCAACCGGTCGCTGAACGTCGTCAACGTCAACGGCGTGGCCACCTGTCGCTCGGTCATCGACGGCAGCGATCCCAACTGCATCCCCTTCGATGCGTTCCGCGCGGGTTCGGGCAGCAATGCGCTGACCAACTATCTGTTCACCAGCGGCGCGACCGGCCTTCGCCGCCAGGTGACGCAGTTGTTCGACGCCATCGCGGTGGTGAACGGCGACCTGACCACCTATGGCATCAAGACGCCCTGGGCGGATGACGGTCTGGCCGTGTCGCTGGGCACCGAATATCGCAAGGATCGCCTGATCTCCGAAGCCGATGCCGGTTTCGTCGCGCAGTTCGGCAACCAGGATGCGCGGCTGAGCCAGGATGTCTGGGAATCGAATATCGAGCTCCAGGCGCCGCTGGTCCAGAACAAGCCCTTCGCGCATCTGCTCCAGACCAATGGCGGCTTCCGCGTTTCGAAGTACAGTTCCAACCCCAAGACCTTCTCGACGTGGAAGATCGAAGGGCTGTACGCGCCGGTTGCGGACATCACCTTCCGCGCCTCATACAACAAGGCGCAGCGCGCGCCGACGGTGATCGAGATCCGGCAGGCGACGCAGATCAACTATGGCCGCAACACCACGCTGACCGATTTCTGCGCGCCGGTGTCGCGCACGCTGCCGGACGGCACCGTCACCACCACGCCGCTGGGCTCGCGCGAGCTGTGCAGCAAGACGGGGCTGGCGGACAATCTGTACGGCAGCACCTCGCTGCTCTGCCCGACCGAGGGGTGCACGACGCGTTCGGGCGGCTTCACCGCCGATCCTGAAACCGCCTACACCCTGACCTTCGGCCTGGTCGTGAAGCCCAGCTTCATTCCCGGCCTGGTCTTCTCGGCGGACCGGTATCAGGTGCGGATCGTCAACTCGCTCGGTTATAACGGCGCGGATTATTATCTGCAGGGCTGTCTGGCGTCGAACGGCGATCCGTTCTTCTGCAACGGCATCGTTCGAGATCCCACCACGGGGTCGATCGGCAACGCGCCGGCGGGCAATCCCACGGCCGGTTTCGTGCGGCAGGGGACGACCAACTATTACCGCACGCTCGCCAATGGCTGGGACTTCCAGGGTCAGTATTCGCTGGACCTGAACGGGGCCGGTCGCCTGGACTGGGGCTTCAACGGCTCGCTGTCGACGCTGGCCGGTGGGCAGGACTCGCCGCTGCGGCTTCAGTACAACTGCGCGGGTTACTTCTCGAACGGGATTTCGTGCGGACAGCTGATCCCCAAGTGGATGCACACGCTGCGCACCACTTGGACCACGCCGGACCGGACGTTCAACGCCTCGTTCAACTGGCGCTATACGGGCTCGCTGACCACCGCGAACAATTCGGGCAACCCCGATATCGGCGGCACGCCCGAGCGGTTCCAGAACACCTTCGCCCGCATCGCGCCGCAGAGCTATTTCGACCTGGCGCTGACGTGGAATGTGGCGCGCAAGTTCGCGTTCCGCATCATCGCGAACAACCTGTTCGACAAGACGCCGCCGATCATCCCGAACTCGTACCAGGTCGCCCTGTCGCGGACCAACACCGCGCCGCAGCGTTACGACGCACTGGGCCGCCAGATCGCGATCGGGACGACGATCAACTTCTGACCTTCCCCCCGGCGGAGTGCTTCGGCGCTCCGCCAATCCCTGAACTGAAAAGGCCGGTCGTCCCCTGGGACAACCGGCCTTCCTTTTTGGGTGGGCGTGCACTTCGACTTCGCTCAGTGCGAAGGGGGTTCGGGGATATCCCAGCCTTCGTTCAGCCTGAGCGAAGTCGAAGGCAACGGGATTGCGGTCACTCCACGAAGGCTTCCACCTCCCGCCGCTTGCCGCGCATGAAGGCGTCGGCGACATGGCGAAGCGGCGCGATATCGACGTCCGAGCGCCCGCCTTGCACCAGTTCCGCGAAGCGCGCGTAAAGGCCGGGATACTCGCCGTGCAGCCCTTCCTCATGGTGCGGCGTCGAGCCGTCGGGCAGGGTCAGCACCGCGCCGCCCTCGGCCAGCTTCAGCGTGCCATCATCGGTCTCGACGACGATGTCCCAGCTCTGATGGCCTTCCTGCCGCCAGTCGAGGTCGAGCGTCACCGGCGTGCCCGCCGTCGTGCGGAAAGCGACATCGGCGGCGATCGGCGCATCGCGATTGGCTGGGAAGTCCAAGGTCGCGCGTTCGATGAAGAAGGGCTCCGGCATGATATGCGTCGCGATCGACAGCGCGTTGATGCCCGGATCGAACACGCCGAAGCCGCCCGCTTCCCAGATCCAGGCTTGGCCCGGATGCCATTGCCGCACATCCTCGCGCCAGGTGATCGCGGCGGACGTGACCTTGCGGGCGGACAGCCATTCGCGCGCGGGCTCGACCCCCAGCGCATAGCGCGAGTGCCAACTGGCGAAGAGGGTGACGTTCGCCTTGGCCGCCAGTTCCTGCAGCACCGCCACTTCGGCCAGCGTCGCGCCCGGCGGCTTTTCGAGGAAGACGTGCCAGTTGTTCGCCAGCGCGGCGGCGGCGATGGCGTGGCGGACCTGCGGCGGCGTGCAGAGCGCCACCGCGTCGACCTTCACGTCGCTTTGCGCGAGTTCGGCGATGTCGTAGAAATGCGGCACGCCCTCGACCCCGTTGGGCGAGCGGCTGACGGTGGCGACCAGTTCGAAGGCCGGATTGCCTGCGATGGCGGGGACATGCTGGTCATGGGCGATCTTGCCCATGCCGACCAGCGCGAGACGGATCGTGTCGGTCATCGAGATCAGCGTGCCTTTTCGACATAAGCGCGCGCCGACACGGCGACATCCGCCGCCGGCTTGCCCGCGCGATAGAGGTTGGAGCCCAGGCCGAACCCGTCCGCGCCGTGCGCGCGCCATTCGGCCATGTTGTCGGGCGTGATGCCGCCGACCGCCAGCACCGCCACGTCGCGCGGCAGGACGGCACGCTGCGCCTTCAAAAAGGTGGGCGAGGCGCCTTCGGCCGGAAACAGCTTCAGGCCATGCGCGCCCGCCTTGAGCGCGGCGAACCCTTCCGACGGGGTGAAATAGCCGGGCAGCGAGATCAGGCCTTGCGCGACGCTATGCGCGATCACGTCCGTGTCTGTGTTGGGCGAGACGATCAGCGTACCGCCCGCCGCCTTGACCCGGTCGACCTGTTCGGTGGTCAGCACGGTGCCGGCGCCGACGATCGCCTTGTCGCCGACATGCGCGGCGATCGCGGCGATGCTGTCATAAGGATCGGGTGAGTTGAGCGGCACCTCGATCAGGGTGAAGCCCGCTTCCACCAGCGCATCGGCGACCGGGATCGCCTCGTCGGGCGTCAGGCCGCGCAGGATGGCGACCAGCGGACAGGCGGCGAAGGCCTTGGCGAAAAGGCTGGCGGGGTCGGTCATGACAAATGCTCCCGAATGGCGTGAAGTCCGGCGAGGAAGCCGGCATGGCTGTCGAGCGAGACGACCGTGCCGCCGCGCTCCTCAATCCCGATGGTATAGAGGTCGGCGAGAAGGCCGCTGGACAGGAGATGGACCGTGTTGCCCGCCATATCCGGCACCGCGCCGATATCGCTGCCGATCAGCAGGCCGCTGGCATAGGCGGCGGCATCCTCCGCCGCGATCCGCCCGAGCAGAACCGAGGCCCGCACGCCGAACAGCGCGGCGGTCAGGTCGCACGCCCCGCTACCCCGCGACAGGCCGTCGCGAAAGGCCGGGCCGTCCGCGACGGGACCGTCGAGCATCCCCGCGAGGATGCCATGCCCCTTGACCAGTGCGAACAGTTCGCCGGTCATCGTGGTCGCGAAATCGGTGATCCGACCGCCCTGGGTATGGACCCATTTGTTGTGGGTACCCGGCTGCGCGAACAACGCATCGGCGGGGGCCAGCCCGGCGGCGATCGCGCCCAGCACCTGCACCTCCTCGCCGCGCATCACATCGGCGCGGGTGTCGGTCAGCAGCGAGACGCCGGGGACGATGGTCACGTCATGCTCGGCGATCCGCGTCGCCGCCCGCGCCAGGGTCGGCAGGTCGGCGGGGGCGGGGACATAGGCCGCCTCGCGCCAGCCGCGCGTCGAGCCCACCATGCCCGCCGCGATGATCGGCAAGGAGCCGAACCGCGTCCGGATCGCCGCGATCTCCCTGGGATACTCATCCGGCTGTATCGCCAGCACGCCACGATCGTCGCGCACCGTGTCCAGCATCGTGCCGTCATCGGCCAGAACATAGACGCGACGATTGGTCGTGCCCCAGTCGATCGCGATATAGGCGGGCGTCATGTCTGATGGCACGGTGGGCACGGCCTCTCCGGAAATTTTTTCTGATGCGATTTGTAGGACAATAAAATCTCCCGCGCAAGCAGGCTCGGGCCGGTGCACCGGCGCTTTTTGCCCTACGAGGTGGGATAGGGGCCATAGCGGGCATAATGCGGATCATTCGCTTGAATTGCCGACGGTCGATCCCGATACTGTTCAAAGCATTGCGCCGACAAAGGTGCTGGTGATGCGGTCGACGGGATATAGACACCGCGTCACGGCCCGCTATGCGGGCGATCAAAGATATCGAATGCAATATCGAGGCGAGGATGATGAGGCCGGGCACGGCCGCATTCCGCCCTGCGTGTCGGTGGCGGGACGCGACGCTCGAATGACATCAACCCCATGGCGGGGCCCGCGCGACATGTCTGGCGCCGGGTCGTCCCCGGGCGGTAGCGAAAAGGCGTCTGACATGCGGAATGACAATCAAAAGCGGGGCGAGGGCTCTACGGGTGCGACGCGCGAGGGGATTACCCGCCGCGCGATGATGGGCTCGGCGCTGGCAGCGGGCAGCGCGGCGGTCGCGCCCTTCGCGGCGGAAGCGGCTGGGTCCGAGCATAAGGTCGATGTCCTGCTGATCGGCGGCGGGATCATGAGCGCGACCTTGGGCGTGATGCTCCGCGAACTGGAGCCCAACTGGACGATCGAACTGGTCGAGCGGCTGGACAAGGTCGCCGAGGAAAGCTCCAACGGCTGGAACAATGCCGGCACCGGCCACTCGGCCTTGTGCGAGCTGAACTATACGCCGGTGAACGAGGCTGACGGCCGGGTCGAGATCAAGAAGGCGATCGAGATCAACGAGCAGTTCCAGGTCACCCGCCAATTCCTGAGCCATCAGGTTCGCACCGGCGTCCTGAAGAACCCGCGCAGCTTCATCAACTCGACCCCGCACATGAATCTAGTGTGGGGCGACGAGAATGTCGCCTTCCTCCAGAAGCGCCATGCCGCGTTGCTCGCCAGCCCGCTCTTCTCGGGTATGGAGTTCACCACCGATCCGCGACAGATCGCCCAGTGGGTGCCGCTGATGATCGAGGGACGCAAGGCCGGGCAGAAGATCGCCGCCACCCGCTCGGTGCTGGGCACCGACTGCGAATGGGGCGAGGTGACGCGCCAATATATCCGCGCGCTTCAGGGCCAGCCCGGCGTGACGCTGACCACCGGCCACGAGGTCCGCTCGCTGGAGCGCAACGCCGATGGCAGTTGGCGCGTGACGGCGCGCGACCGCAAGACGGACGAGAAGCGGATCATCACCGCGCGCTTTGTGTTCGCGGGCGCGGGCGGCGGGGCGCTGCCCATCCTGCAGAAGTCGGGCATTCCTGAGGGCGACGACTATGCCGGTTTCCCGGTCGGCGGTTCGTTCCTCGTGGCCGAGAACCCCGCCATCGCCAAGCGGCACATGGCCAAGGTCTATGGCAAGGCAGCGGTCGGATCGCCGCCCATGTCGGTGCCGCATCTCGACACGCGCTATCTGAACGGCAAGCAGGTGCTGCTGTTCGGCCCCTTCGCCACCTTTTCGACCAAGTTCCTGAAGGAAGGGTCCTATTTCGACCTGCCCAAGTCGGTGACGCTCGACAATTTCCGCCCGATGCTGGCGGTCGGTTGGGACGAATTCTCGCTGGTCGAATATCTGGCCGGGCAGTTGATGATGAGCCAGGAAGACCGGATGAACGCGCTGCGGGAATATTTCCCCAACGCCAAGGACGGCGACTGGCGGTTGTGGCAGGCGGGTCAGCGGGTGCAGATCATCAAGCGCGATCCCGAAAAGGGCGGCGTGCTGAAGCTGGGTACCGAGATCGTCGCGTCGAAGGACGGCTCGATCGCCGCGCTGCTGGGCGCGTCGCCGGGTGCCTCGACCGCGCCGTCGATCATGCTCAACCTGATCAAGAAGGTCTTCCCCGACCGTCTGGCGACCCCGGCCTGGCAGGCCAAGATTCGCGAGATCGTGCCGAGCTATGGCACCGCGCTGAACGAGGATCGCGACTTGCTGGCGCATGAATGGTCCGCCACCGCCGAAACGCTGCAACTGGCGCTCGCGCCCCCGGCGGTCAGCGCGCCTACGGTCACCGAAGCCCCGCGTCCCGAAGCGACGCGGGTGAGCCCCAACCGCCACCCCGATCTGGCGCTCTGATCGGGGCAAGCTCCTCTCCTTCGGGGAGAGGCTGGCGAACCCTTGCGTCACTGGATCCCAGGCCGGATCGACATTCAATACTTCCATTGTTTCCCTTGCCCCTCGTAGAGGGGAGAGGGTTGCGCAGACTTAGGCTTTGCGAAGCAAAGGCTTAGTCGGAGCCGGGTGAGGGGGCTGCGCTCGAAGAGCGCGTGAGCCTGCGGCTCGCTCAACCCCTCACCCAAGCTTCGCTAGCCAGCAGGCTGGCAAGCTCCGCTAACCCTCTCCCCTGCCCAGGGGAGAGGGAGGAAGGAGTAGCTTGCATGTCGATCGGCCCAGGCTTTCGCGGGGATGGCATGACGGGCTTATCCTGACCGCTCTCGTCGGCGAGACGGTGCGGCGTGGAATGTCAAAAAGATCATCCGGGGATGACGGGCGGCGCGCATCATCCTACATCGTCGCCCATGTACCAGTTCGACATCGCCGCCGGATCGAAGGCGGAGCTTTATCATGACCTTCACGCCGCGCTCGACGCGCTGACCAGTGGGGAGGCGGATGCGATCGCCAACATGGCCAATGCCGCCGCGCTGATCGGCCAGTATCTGCCCGACCTCAACTGGTCGGGCTTCTATCGGATGGTGGAGGGCGAACTTGTCCTGGGGCCGTTTCAGGGCAAGGCGGCGTGCATCCGCATTGCCGTGGGCAAGGGCGTGTGCGGCACGGCGGTCGCCACCGGGCGGACGCAGCGCGTGGCCGATGTCCATGAATTCCCCGGCCATATCGCGTGTGACGCGGCCAGCCGCTCGGAACTGGTCGTGCCAATCGTCCATGACGGGCAAGTGATCGGGGTGCTCGACCTGGACAGCCCGGTGCCGGGGCGCTTCGATGCGGAGGATCAGGCGGGCTGCGAGGCCTTGATGACGCTCCTGGCTCCGCGCCTGGCCGCCGGTCACCGCTGATCCACCTGACCCGATTCGGGACGCGCGGCGACGCTATCGGTAGCGTTAGGGCGCTGGTATCAAAGCGTGTTTCGGCAAAGGCGTTTCCAATGACGTCCTTGTCATGATTGTCCTTGTCATGATTCAGGGGAACAGGCTCTCGCCATGCGGAGAACGTCGCATCTGATCGCCGCGTCGACCACCATGTCGATCGCCTTGATGCTGAGCGCCCCGGCGGTCGGTCAGGCAGGCGCGCGCTATCCGCGTCCCGATATCGGGGCAGCCCCCGTTCGCTCGACCCGGCCGGTCGTCACGACCAGCACGGTCGGCACGCCCCCGCCGCGCGCGGCCCGCTGGGGCAGCCGGATCGGCGGGCGCTGGTGGGGCGGTGCCAATGCGCCGGGCGGCTGGTCGGCCTATCGCCGTCCGGTGCGTGGCATGGTGGTCCCCGCCTATTGGAATGACCGGCGCTTCGTCGTCGAGGATTGGGCCCGCTATCCGCTGCCGCAGCCGTCGGCCGGTTATCGCTGGTCGCGCTATTATGACGATGCGATCCTGATCGACTCGCGCGGTGCGATCTATGACAGCGTGCCGGGAGTGGATTGGGACGGTAGCGGAGCGCCGGCTTATGCCGGTGCGGAATATCCGCCGCCCAGGCCGCCCGCCCGTCGCGACGACGGACTGGGCGGTGCCGCAATCGGCGCGGTCGCAGGCGGTGTCGCGGGCAATGTGATCGCCGGGCCGGGCGACAGGCTGGGCGGTACGTTGATCGGTGCGGGTGTCGGCGCGGCGGCGGGCTATGCGATCGACCGGGCGGAGAATCGGCGGCGGGCCATGCCGCCGGGATATGACGATTACGGAGCGCCCGATTACGCCTATCGCGACGATGACGCACCGCCGCCGCCGCCCGCCATGGGACGGCGTATCGTGACCCGCGACGGTACGACCGTGACCACCACGACGACCGTCGGCACGCTCGCATCGGGAGAGCCGGGTTATTATGATGGAGGTTATTATTATCGGGCTCCCACCACGACGACGGTTGTGGTACAGGGGGCACCGGTTACCACGACAACGACAACCACCACGACGGAGACGGTTCGATCCGCGCCGCGCCGGATGCGTGCGCGCAGTCCTGTGGTGCGTCGATAGCGCTCTCCCCCAGGGGGGATTTCAACCCGAGAGACGCCGGGTTGAAAACCGGGATGCCGCCCCGTCCACTCCCTCGGGGCGGCATCCCAATTTATCCGACCTAAGCCGGATCGACATTCAGGCTGCACATTCCTTATTCCTCCCCTTCCAGGGGAGGAATAGAGCGAATGTCGATCGGCCTTAAGTCTGCGCAACCCTCTTCCCTCTATGAGGGGCGAGGGAAAAGGGCATATCGGATTGTCGATCCGGCATTAGGTTATCCGGTCAACGCCCGCCGAAGGTGACGAGGCTTTCGGCACCATTCGCGGCCACCGCTGAGACGCCGATGAAGTGATCGTCGACCGGAATCTGGGGCAGCAGCGTCTTCGTCTCGGTCACGTCGCGCGACTGGGTCCAGTCGGGCGCATCGTTGCGCCGCCAGTGCACGCGGTAGCGGACCGCCCCCGGCACCGCCGCCCACTCCACCCGCGTATCGCGCGACAGCGCGCCGCTGATCGTCACCTTGTCCGGGGCGGCGGGCGCGGCGGCGAGGCGGGCGAGGGTGGCGATGTTGATCGCCGTCACCTTCGCCAGATAGGGAAAGTCCATCTTGTCGATGGTGTCGCCGAATGCGGTGGTGCCTTCCTTGCGCAGATCCTGATGTTGCGCGTCCCAATCCTCGTTCGCGACCGAGAAGCGGACGGCGGGATAGCCCAGCTTGAGGAACGGTTCGTGATCGCCGCCGCGCCCGAATCGGTCGGGCCGCCGGTCGAGAAACACGTCCAGCCCGCCCAGCTTGTCCGCCACCCCGTCGATCGCCTTGGCCAGCGCGCGGCTGGGCCCGTCATCCTCACCGCCATTGCCGCGCCGCTGCATCTGCTGCGGCAGGTCCTCGGACGAGCGTATGCCTTCGGAGAAGACGCGGACCCAGCGCGCCTCCCGCACGCCGCCCTGGCCGACGGTGTTGCCGACGATATCGTTGTTGAGCATTGCCGACACCCGCCAGCCCCGCGCCTTCGCGGTATCGGCGAGCAGCGTCGCGCCCCATAGGCCCTGTTCCTCGCCCGAGAAGACGGCATAGACGATCGTCGCATCGAATTGCTGCTTCGACAGATGCCGTGCCGCTTCCAGCACCAGCGCGACGCCCGACGCATCGTCATTGGCGCCCGGTGCGTCGGAGGTCGCGTCCATCACATCGGTGACGCGACTGTCGATATGCGCGCCGACGATAACCACGCGGCTGGGATCGCGCCCGCGCTGGATACCCAGCACATCCTCGACCATCACGCCGTTCGGTGCGCGCGGGCCGGTGAAGCGGCGGTTGATCCGCTCGACACTGATACAGCCGTCGCACCCTTGCGCGATCGTCTCGAACTGCCTGGCCGCCCAGTCGCGCGCCGCGCCGATGCCGCGCTTGGGATCGGTGGTGGTGGAGGCGGTATGCCGCGTACCGAAGCCGACCAGCGCCTCGACATCGGCCTTCAGCCGGGCGGGGGAGGGCGTGGCGGCGGGCGCTGCGGCGGCGGCGAGGAGCAGGGGAAGGATCATCGCGTCAGACTGGCCGAGCGGGACGGGGGAGGCAAGTGCCGGATGGTTTCGGAGTGATCCACCCCCTGGTACGGGCCATGGCATTAAGTGACTGACATAAATCGATTTGTGGAGAAGGCTAAGGGGTGCCCGCGTTGCCCGAAGACCTATTTCATCGACGAGGGATCATCATGAACGCCAAATCCGTCAGCCTGGGCCTCGGCCTGTTCTCGCTCGCCTTGGGGGCGGCCGAACTCTTTGCATCGCGTCGCATCGCGGACCGCCTGTCCGTTCCGGGTGGGAGCCGCACCATCAAAGCCTATGGTGTCCGCGAAGTCGTGGCGGGCGTCGGCCTGCTCCAGGCCCCGGCCCATTCGGCGCGGGGGTGGAATCGGGTGGCGGGCGACCTGCTCGATCTGGGGACACTGGCCGTGCCGGCCCGACGTTCGCCGAAGGAACGGGCCGTGTGGGGCGCGATCGGATTCGTGGTCTTCGCTACCGCGCTGGATCTGCTGACCGCACGGGCGTTGGACCGGACGACGGGCAAGACGATGCCTGTCGGGGCCTGATACGCAAACCGCCCCGGGCCATGCGGCTCGGGGCGGTTCGGTCGTCTGCGTGCTGGGGAGGATTTTACGGTTTCTCGCCGATCTGTTCGGCCTGCGCGCTGCTGTCGGGGCGGGCGGGGCCGAGGATCGGTTCCTCGCCCATCGGTTCGTTGCGGAACACGGTGAATTCGCCCTTGCCGTCGACGCTCGGCCCCTTGGTCCAGCGGCCTTCGGGATAGGTGCCGTCGACCGAGGTGACGAAGAAGTCGTAATTATGCTCCTGGCTCTCCTGCGATTGCGGGAAGGAGTTGGGGATGGGGAGCGACGCCTGTTCGCCGAGTTCCTCGATCACGGCCAGCCATTGCTCTTGGTGCATGGTGTCGCGCGCGATCATGAAGTGGAGCATGTCCTTCATGCCCTGATCGTGCGCGGCGTTGTAGAGGCGGGTGGCCAGCACGCGCCCGGTGCTCTCGGCGGCGACGTTGCAGTACATGTCGGCGGCGACGTTCCCGCTGGCATAGATATGGCTCATGTCGAAGGGGACGCCGTCCGAATCCACCGGCTGGGCGGCCAGGCCGGTCGACAGGATATGCTTGTGCAGCGTCCCCTCGATCGCGTGGCGGGCATTGCCGCCCCCCATCACCGCGCCAACGATGCCGTCCGCCGCGCCTTCTTCCTGAAGCGAGGCAGGTGCCTTGTCGAGGTTGAGCGCGACCGCCGTCGCCAGCATCTCGATATGCCCGATCTCCTCCGTGGCGGTGTGGAGCAGCATGTCGCGGTACTTGGGCGTCGGCGCGCGATTGCCCCAGGCCTGGAAGAAATATTGCATGCAGACGCGGATCTCGCCCTCCACGCCGCCGATCGCCTGTTGCAGCATGCGCGCGAACAAGGGGTCGGGGCTTTCGCAGCGGACGGGATATTGCAGACGCTTGTCGTGATAATACATGGTCGGTCTCGCTTGCTTGGGGGGGGTATCAGTGGCTGGCGGTTTCGCCCGCCGCGCGACGTTCGAGGTAGCGGCGGGTCAGCGCGGCGTTGTTCTCATCGACCCAGGCCGCCATCGCCAGTTCCTCGTTCAGCGACTGGGTGAGCAGCGGCGCGGCGCTGCCGAAGCCGCCGACATCGGCGATGGTGATCAGCGATTTATAGGCAGCGGCCTCGAAATTCTCGAAGGCGAAGTTGGCGAAGCTGTTCTTCAATATCTCGTCGGGCGCGAAGACATGGCCCAGCGCCGCCATGTTACCGGAGAAGCTGAGCGCCGCGTCCTTCAGCAGCGAGCGGCTCTCGTTGAAGCCGTCCAGGATATCCTCCAACCGGACGATCTGCTGTTCGGTTTCGCCGCGGTGCATGCGGAGGTGGTCGGCAACATCGGGATAGTTGGACAGATGGTCGAGTTGCCGGTCGATCAGTGCCAGAGCCTGATGCTCGACGGCATGGGCGTTCTTGAGCCCGGCGACGAAGACCGCCGTGACGACGTCATTGGGAAGGGTAGCCATGGATCATCGCTCCTGAAGTCGGATCAAAGGAAGGGGGTGCCGCCGGTCACGGGGATGGTCGCGCCGGAGATGTAGCTGGCCTCGCCGCTGGCCAGCAGGACATAAGGCGGCGCCAGTTCGGCGGGCTGCGCGGCGCGGCCCATCGGCGTCTGCTGGCCGAAGCTCTTCACCGCCTCGGGCGGCATGGTGGAGGGGATCAGCGGGGTCCAGACCGGGCCCGGTGCCACCGCATTGACCCGGATCTTCCGTTCGGCGAGCATCTGCGCCAGCCCGGCGGTGAAATTGTGGATCGCGCCCTTGGTCGTCGCATAGGCGAGCAGTTGCTGGTTGGGCTTGTCGGCGTTGATCGAGGTCGTGTTGATGATCGATGCGCCCTCGCCCATGTGCGGCAGGGCGGCCTTCACCAGATAGAACATCGCGTGGATGTTGGTGGCGAAGGTCACCTCCCACTCCTCGTCGCTGATATCCTCGACGGCCTGGAAGCTCGCCTGATGCGCGGCGTTGTTCACGAGGATATCGACCCGGCCGAAGGTCTGGACCGCGCGCTCGACGATGGTGCGGCAATGCGCCGGATCGCTGACGTCACCGGGGATCAGCAGCGCGCTGCGCCCGGCCTGTTCGACCAGCCGCTGGGTCTCGGCGGCGTCCTCGTCTTCCGACAGATAGGAGATCACGACGTCGGCGCCTTCGCGGGCGAAGGCGATCGCGACGGCGCGGCCGATGCCGCTGTCCGCGCCGGTGATGATCGCCTTCTTGTCGGTCAGCTTGCCATGGCCGACATAGCTATGCTCGCCATGATCGGGGCGCGGGGTCATCGCCTCGGTTTCGCCGGGCATGTCCTGCTGCTGTTCGGGCTGGGGTGGGGTAGGGCGTTCGTTCATGGACCGTCTCTCCTCGCCCCGTCCAATGGGCGGGGCGGGGAGGCGTTCCGGTAAAAAGCCTTATCTTAAAACGTATTAGTCTGTATTTTAAGGTTCCGTGGACCCGTCGCGCCAGCGGCTCGCCCCGTCCGATACGGGGGTCGACAGGCGGGCGAGGATGGCGCGCCCCAAATGGTCGAGCGCATCGGCATAGCTGTGCGAATCCGTCGGCAGCGCCTCGATCGCGAAGGCCTGTCCGCGTGCGGCGGCGCGGAAGGCCACGCCGGTCGCGTCCCCGCGCGCGATGACGATCGCGGCGTCCGCGCCCCAGCCCGCGATCGCGCCCAGCAACGGCGCGGCGGTCTCGTCGAGCGGGGCGGGGGGCGCGGCGATCTTGGTCAGCCCCTGGCGCAGCTTGGCGAGGTCGACCGCCCCGCGCGCGAGCCGCAGCCATTCGGCGGGATCGGCCAGCTTGCGGGCGTAATGGCGGCGGATCGCGGCGGCGGGGGGCAGGGGATCGGGCTCGTCCGACAGCCAGGGGTTGGACAGCAGCACGCCATCCAGCCCCGCCGCCTGGCCGAACATGGCGAGCGCGGCGGCGGCGTCGCAATTGCCGAAGCCGATGATCCGGGCGCAGCCGGCGCTTTGGGCAAAGGCGGCGACGGCGGCGGCGATATCGGGGCCGCTCGACTCCCAGCCGCCATTGGTGCCTTCGCTGTCGCCGACGCCGCGCCGGTCGAAGCGGAATACCGGATAGCCCCGCGCCGCGATCCGCGCCGCCAGCATCGCCTGGCCGCGATGCGCCCCCATGCGCGGCTCGTTCCCGCCCGAGACGATCAGCAGGCCGGTATCGCCGTCCCCCTCGTCCAGCGTGCCGAGCAACGTCGCCCCGTCGCAGGCAAAGGCGATCAGCCTTCGCATGACGCGATCCACTCCGCGATATCCTGCGCCAGCGTGGCGGCCAGTTCCGGGTCTTCCTGCGACTCGGCACGGCGCCAGGGGGGGACGGCGTCGATGGTCCGATCGGCGGGAGCGCGGTCATGGCCCAGCCGAACGACCCGGCGCGGCACGCCCGGCTGATCATAGGGCTCGGCCCCCGCCAGTTCCGCCAGGAAATGCGGCGAGACGCGATTGCCCGCGATGCGAACGGGGGATTCCGCGCCGAACAGGCCATGTTCGTTCCCGCGCAGGCCCGCCGCGGCGCGCAGGCGGATCACGTCGCGCAGCACCGCCTCGCCCGTCATCGGCGCCAGATGCCAGCGCCCGGACAATGGTCCGAAGCTATCGACCAGCGTACCCGCCCGGATCGACACGCCATAACTGCGCCGGTCGCCCAGCGCGTCGGCGGCCGCCTCATGCGCCTGTCGCCATTGCAACAGGGTCGCTTTCTCGGTCTCGACCAGGCTCTCGCCCGTCCCCGGCCAGTCGGGCAGCGCGCCGCCGATACCGTGATCGGCCAGCCGCCGCAGCATCGCCACGACGAGTGCGCGCGTCCGGTTCGCCTCTTCCCAGAAGGGCAATGCGACCAGCACGACCGGCCCCTGTGCCGGGCCGAAGCGCAACATCGCCTCGCGCCCGCCGGGCCAGTCATAATGGTCGATCAAGCGGGCGCCTTGGCGCTGGCGAAGGCGACGAGCTGGCCGAACGTCTCCAGCATCTCGCCGTCCACCTCGTCATCCTCGATCAGGATGCCCAGGCGATCCTCCAGCTCGGTCAGCACGCCCGCGACCGCCATCGAATCCAGCTCGGGCAGCGCGCCGAACAGTGGCGTATCGGCGCGAAAGCTCTCCACGCGCTCCTGCGACAGCCCCAGCACATCGGCCAGCACGCCGCGCACCGTCGCCTCCACATTTCCGCTCGCCTGGAGTTCCAAACCCTGTCGCCTTGCTGTTCGTGTCTTGGCGACAGCGTTAGAGCGGCAGCGAGCGTTGGGCAACCGGGCTGTGTGGAGGGCAGGGGCGGCTCGCTATAAGCGTAGGAGGGGAAGCCCGCCGCACGCAAAGCCCCCTCCCGCAGGCGGGAGGGGGTTGGGGGAGGGGACACGGTCTGTGGTGGCGTGCGTCGGTCGGTTGTCTGGCGCTGGGGTGAGGGTGCGTGGTTATGGTGCGATGGCGGGAGACCCAGGCCCTCCCCCGGCCCCTCCTGCTTCCGGGAAGGGAGTTGAGGGGTGAATCCGCCGCGCGCGAAGCCCCCTCCCGCAGGCGGGAGGGGGTTGGGGGAGGGGACGCGGTGTGTGGTGGCGTGCGCCGGTCGCGTGACTGGCGTTGGGGTAAGAGTGCGTGGTTATGGGGCGATGGCGGGAGACCCAGGCCCTCCCCCGGCCCCTCCCGCTTGCGGGAGGGGAGTTGAGGGGTGAATCCGCCGCGCGCGAAGCCGCTTGCATACGCGCGGACGGACCTCGCCTCATCCCATCCCCCATAAGCTCGACTTTATCCCCCGGCGCCATGTAGATGGCCCGATGACCCTCGATCCGACCGCCTATCCGATCGACCATGTCCTGCGTGGCGCGGGCGATGCGCCTGCGTTGATCGAGCATGACGCGGCCCTGACCTTCGCCGAGGTCGAGGATGCGGTCGGGCGGCTGGCGGGGTGGCTTGCAGCGCAGGGCTTCGCGCCCGGCGACCGGGTGGCGAGCTGGCTGCCCAAGACCCGCGCCGCCGCGCTGATGCCGCTGGCCGCACCGCGTGCCGGGCTGGTCCATGTGCCGGTCAATCCGCTGCTCAAGCGCGCGCAGGTCGCGCATATCCTGGCCGATAGCGGGGCGGCGATGCTGCTGACCCATGGCCCGCGCGCGGCGACGCTGGAGCCGGGCGATCTCGCCGGGGGCGTCCGTCTGTTCACCGAGGCGGGGGAGGGCGACGCGCTGCCCCGGTCCGCCGCCGATCCTGATACGCTGGCGGCGATCCTCTATACTTCGGGCTCGACCGGGCGGCCCAAGGGGGTGATGCTGAGCCACGCCAATCTGTGGTTCGGGGCGGTCTCGGTCGCCGCGTATCTGCGGCTGACGCCCGACGACCGGGTGCTGGCCGTCCTGCCCTTCAGCTTCGATTATGGGCAGAACCAGCTCTTCTCGACCTGGGCGGCGGGTGGGGCGGTCGCGCCGCTCGACTATCTGACGCCGCGTGATGTGGTGAAGGCGGTGGCGCGGGTCGGCGCGACGACCCTGGCGGGGGTGCCGCCGCTCTGGACCCAGTTGCTGGCCAGCGCCTGGCCGAAGGAGGCGATCGCGCCGATCCGTCGCCTGACCAATTCCGGCGGGGCGCTGACGCCGCGACTGGTGCGAGGCTTGCGGGAGCGTTTCCCGGCGGCGGACCTCTATGCGATGTACGGCCTGACCGAGGCGTTCCGTTCGACCTATCTCGACCCCGCGCTGATCGATGCGCATCCCGATGCGATCGGCCGAGCCATCCCCTTTGCCGAGGTGATGGTGCTCCGCCCCGACGGGACGCGTGCGGCGCCGGGCGAGCCGGGCGAACTGGTCCATGCCGGGCCGCTGGTCGCGCAAGGCTATTGGCGCGATGCGGAGCGGACGGCGCAGCGCTTTCGACCCGCGCCGGGCTGGCCCCGCGCCGTCTGGTCGGGCGATACGGTGGTGGAGGGGACGGACGGGCTGCTCCGCTTCGTCGGGCGCGATGACGAGATGATCAAGGTCGCGGGCAACCGGATCAGCCCGCAGGAAGTCGAGGAGGCGGTGCTCTCCGGCGGCGAAGCGCGTGAGGCAGTGGCGATCGGCGTGGCGGACGAGGCACAGGGGCAGGCGATCGTCGTGGTGCTGGCGGGCGATCCCGCCCGGGAACCCGAATTGCGCGCCCGGTTGAAGCGCGACCTGCCCAATTTCATGCAGCCCGCACGGTTCGCGTGGCGCGAGGAACTGCCGCGCAACGCGAACGGCAAGCTGGACCGCGCCGCGCTGCGCCGGGGACTGCTCGACAAGGATATGACGCGATGAAGCCGATGGGCCCCATCCCCCCCGAATTCGCCGTTCAGCAGGGCGCGCTGACGATCGCCGGGCGGAGCGCGGAGGATTGGATGCGCGGGCGTGACGGTCCGCTTTTCGTCTATGATCCCGCCATCGTCGCCGGGCGGGTCGCTCGGTTCCGGGCCGGTTTTCCGTCGATCGACCTTCATTATGCGATCAAGGCCAATCCGTTTCCGCCGCTGCTGTCGGTCATGGCGGAGATGGTGGACGGGTTCGACGTCGCCTCGGCGGGCGAACTGGACAAGGTGGCGGGGCTGGGCAAGCCGGTCAGCTTCGCCGGGCCCGGCAAGCGCGACGCGGAACTGACCGCCGCGATCCAGGGCGGCATCACCCTCAATCTGGAATCGGAGGGCGAGGCGACCCGCGCGCTCGCCATTGCCGAGCGGCTGGGGATACGGCCGCGCCTTGCCGTCCGAGTGAATCCCGATGTCGAGTTGCGCGGATCGGGGATGAAGATGGGCGGGCGGCCTTCACCCTTCGGCATCGATGCGGAGCGGGTGCCCGCGCTCGTCCGGCATCTCGTCTCGGCCGGCGCGGACTGGCGCGGTTTCCATATCTATGCGGGCAGCCAGGCGCTCGACCCGCAGGCGATCATCGATACGCAGGCCGCCACCATCGCGCTCGCCGCACGGCTGGCGGAGGCGGCAGGACAGATGCCGCCGCTGGTCAATCTGGGCGGCGGCTTCGGCGTTCCTTACTTCGCGGGCGACAAGGCACTAGACATCGCGCGGGTGGGTGAGGCGCTGGAACAGGCGCTGCACGCGCGGCCCGCGATCCTGGCCGACAGTCGTTTCGCGATCGAACTCGGCCGCTGGCTGGTCGCGGAGGCGGGGGTCTATCTGGCGCGCATCATCGACCGCAAGAACAGCGGGGGCGAGACGTTCCTGATCCTCGACGGCGGGCTCAACCATCAATTGGCGGCGAGCGGCAATTTCGGTACGGTGGTCCGTCGCAACTATCCGCTGGCGCTGGCCCAAGCGATGGGGGCGGAGCCGGTGGAGACGGTGTCCGTGGTCGGTCCGCTCTGCACCCCGCTCGACCGGCTGGGCGACCGGGTGGCGTTGCCGGCCGGGCGGGTCGGCGATATCGTCGCGATCTTTCTGGCGGGGGCTTATGGCGCCTCGGCCAGCCCTGCCGCGTTTCTGGGCCACCCCCCCGCCGGGGAAGAGATGGGTCCGTTCGCAAGGGCATAACGCTCTGTTCACCTATTGGGTGTCATAGCGGACCATGCGCAATTTGCCTTTCGTGACCTGTGGCGCGGAAGGTTCAGGAGACTTGTTCGCATGGCTTGGTTCGCCCGTCCCCTTCTGCTCGTCGGCATGGCCGCCTCGACGCTGACCGCCTGTTCGACCGGCGGAACCAAGGCCGAGCTGCCATCGGCCGGCTATGTCGCGCGCAAGGAGCAGCCGGGCGAGGAATATGTGATCGGCCCGCTCGACACGCTCAACATCTTCGTGTGGCGCAATCCCGATCTGTCGACCAAGGTGCAGGTGCGCCCCGATGGCCGCATCACCACGCCGCTGGTCAACGACATGCCCGCCGTGGGCAAGACGCCCGCCATGCTTCAGGAGGATCTGAAGAAGGCGCTGTCCGAATATGTCGCCAACCCGATCGTGTCGGTGATCGTCGAGAATTTTTCCGGCACCTATAGCCAGCAGGTGCGGATCGTCGGCGCGACCGAAAAGCCCGCCGCCATCCCCTATCGCGCCAACATGACGCTGCTCGACGCGATGATCGCGGTAGGTGGGCTGAACCAATATGCGGCGGGCAACAAGGCGAAGCTGGTGCGGACCGACCGCGCGACCGGCAAGCAGCAGGAATTCGCGTTGCAGATCAACGACTTGTTGAGGAAGGGCGACTCCAGCGCCAATGTCCGGCTGGAACCCGGCGACGTCATCATCATCCCCGAATCGATGTTCTGAGGTCGATCGCCGGTGTCGAGCATTCAGGACGAAATCCGCATCGCGATCCATGCCATATGGATACGCCGCTGGCTGGCGCTGGCGGTGGCGTGGACCGTGTGCATCGTGGGATGGCTGTTCGTCGCCCAGATCCCCAGCAAATATGAATCCCGCGCGCGCATCGCGGTCCAGAATTCGCAGATCCTGCCCGACGGCATGACCAACGGCCAGCCGAACGACATGGATTCGGTCGACCGGGTGCGCCAGACGCTGATCTCCGCGATCAACCTGCAGAAGGTTGTGCGCGGCACCGATCTGGCCAGCACCGTGTCGAGCGACGCGGATGTCGCCGCCCGCGTCTCGTCACTGGCGCAGGCGATCAAGATCGAGAACCAGCAGGACACGATCTTCCAGCTGACCGTGACCCAGTCCAGCCCCAAGCTGGCGCAACAGGTCGCGCAGAAGCTGATCGACATCTTCGTCGAATCCAATCTGGTCGGTGATCGCAACAACACCAACCAGAGTCTCGCCTTTCTCGACAAGCAGTTGAACGACCGGCAGAAACAGCTCCAGATCGCGGAGGCGCGGCGCGCGCAATATCAGAACCAGTTCCTGGGCGGCCTGCCGGGGACGGGCTCGGTCGCGGACCGGATCGGTCTGGCCCGCTCGCAGATGGCGCAGGTGGACAGCGATCTGGCCGCCGCCCAGTCGAGCTTCGCGGCGGTGCAGGGGCAGTTGGCCGGCACGCCGCGCACGGTGAGCGAAGGCGGCGGCGTCGCCGTCAGCCCCGCCCGCGCACGGCTGGCGGCCATTCAAGGCCAGCTCTCCGATGCACGGGCGCGGGGCTATACCGAGAACCATCCCGATGTCGTCGCGCTGAAGAACCAGTTGTCGGCGGCGCAGGCGGCGGTCCGCGCCGAACCGGCGGGCGGCGCGGCGGGGGGGCAGCCCAATCCGCTCTACATGTCGCTTCAGTCGATGGCGGCGGAGAAGCAGTCGCAGCTCGCCAGCCTGAAGATCCGCAAGTCGCAGTTGCAGAACGACCTCGACCGGCTGAATGCCAGCCTGTCGAGCGATCCCGAGGCGGCGGCGGCGCAGGGCGCGAACGACCGCGATTATCAGGTGCTGAAGGACAGCTACGACCAGTTGCTTCGCCAGCGCGAACAGGTCGCGCTTCGCGGACAGGCGCAGAACCAGACGGACGCGATGCGCTTCACCCTAATCGATCCGCCGACCTATTCCCGCGCGCCGACCGCGCCCAACCGCATGTTGTTGCTGAGCATGGTCTTCGCGGCGGGGCTGGGGCTGGGCATCGGATCGGCCTTCGCCCTGTCCAAGCTGCGTCAGACCTTCACCACGCCCCAGTCGCTTCAGCGCACGATGGGCCTGCCGGTGATCGGTGCGATCGGCGAAGTGGTGACGCGTGGGCAGGCGACGGCGCGGGCGCAGCGGATGAAACTGTTCCTTGGCGGGACGGCGGCGCTGGGCGGGGCCTATGTCATGGTACTGGCGATCGAGCTATTACAACGGGGAATGGCCGCGTGAACGGAAGCGTGAAAACCCCCAAACCCCGCCGGGAACCCTCGCTGCTCGAAAGAGCGGCGAACGTGTACGATCTCCGCACCTATATGCGCGGTCCGATCCCCGACGAGTCCAAGGCGGAGGTCGCGGAGGATGCACCGACGGCGGAGGTTGCGCCCGAGCCCTCGCCGGTACCCGAGCCGACCCTGTCGTCGCCGCCCCCGGTCGTCGCGCCCCAAGAGCCGGTCGCTCCGCCGCCCATGGCGCCGGTCGAGCTGCCCGCATCGCTGAGCGCCATTCCCGCCGAGTTCCTGGCCCAGCCGGGCGACGAGGAATTCTTGGCGAGCGAGTATAATCCCGGCTTTTCCGACGTCGCGATGGTCGATCGCGCGATGCTGGCCGAAAACGGTATGATCGTCCCCGGCGCGCCGATCGGTCCGCTGGCCGAGGAGTTCCGGCTGGTCAAACGCCAGCTCATCATCACCAGCCAGCGGCTGGTCGCAGACGGCGAGGGGGACAAGGCGCGCGTCGTGCTGGTCTGTTCGGCGCGACCGCAGGATGGCAAGACCTTCTGCTCGGTCAACCTCGCTCTGTCGCTGGCGGCGGAGCGGGATACCGAGGTGCTGCTGGTCGATGCCGATGTGGCCAAGCCCGACGTTCTGGCCCGGCTGGGGCTGGCGGAGGGGCCGGGGCTGCTCGACGCGCTGGACGACGGCAGCATCGACGTCGAGTCGCTGGTGATCCCCACCGACGTCCCGCATCTGTCGGTCCTGCCCTGCGGCACCCGGACCGCCAGCGATACCGAACTGCTCGCCTCCGCCCGCACCCGCATGGTGGTGCAGCGGCTGTTGTCCGCCAATCCGCGTCGGCTGATCATCTTCGACTCGCCCCCCGCGCTGGCCGCGTCGCCCGCCTCGGTGCTGGCGATGCTGGCGGGCCAGGTGATGATGGTCGTCCGCGCCGACCGCACGCCGGAAAGCGAAGTGTCGGCGGCGGTCGCGCTGCTCGATGCGTGCGAGCATATCCAGCTCGTCCTGAACAGCGTGGCCTTCGTCCCCGGCAGCCGCCGGTTCGGCTATTACGGCAAATATGGGAAGGACGGCGCACTGTGATCCTTCGCCGCTTCCTTCTCGCCGGTGTCGCGTGCGGGTTGGCGGCATCGCCGACCGCGCTCGCGGCACAGGTTCGGGATGGAGCGGTCGCGCCTGGCGGGGGAATGGCGGCGGGCGGGTCGGACCCGGCCCAGGCGGGTTCGGCACCCGGCGGCACCGTCGCGAACGCCGCGCCGCCCGCCCGCCTGGCGCGGATCACCCCCTATGTCGAGGTCGGGCAACTCTTGAGCGCCGATCTCAATCGCGGCGATGTCGTGACCTATACGACGCTGGCCGCCGGGGTGAATGCGGCGGTGCAGACCGCGCGGGCCGAGGGGCAGATCAGCTATCGCTACGAACACCGTATCGGATGGAGCGACCGCGCGGGCAGCGGCGACCTGCATAGCGGGCTGGCGCGTGGCAGCTATCGCCTAACCCGCGATCTCAGCGTCGAAGGCGGCGCGCTGGCGACCCGCAGCCGCGCCGATATCCGGGGGGCCGCGCCGGGGGTGCTGGTCGGCGATATCGGCAATATCTCGCAGATCTACACCGCCTATATCGGCCCGTCGCTGGTGACGCAGGCGGGGCCGGTGCAGATCGGGGCCAATTACCGGCTGGGCTATACCCGGGTCGATACGCCGGGGCTGAGCGGCCTCGCCCCGGGCCAGCCGCGCCTCGATTATTTCAGCGACAGCGTGAACCAGCTTGCGACGTTCAGCGCGACGGCGCGGCCCGGCGCGGTCGCCCCCGTCGGCCTGTCGTTCAACGCCGCCTATGACCGCGACGACGCCGGGCAACTGGCCCAGCGTTACGAGGGGTGGTTCGTGCGCGGCGACGTGCTGAAGCCGATCTCGCCCTATGTCGCGCTCACCGCCGGGGTCGGCTATGAACGCATCGAGACCAGCCAGCGCGATCCCGAACGCGACGCCGCCGGTCGTCCGCTGGTTGACAGCCGGGGCCGTTTCATCACCGATCCCGACGGCCCCCGCCGCATCGCCTATCGCACAGACGGGGTCTATTACGACGCGGGCGTGATCTGGCGGCCCGATCGCCGCACCTCGGTGGAGGGGCATGTCGGCGAGCGTTACGGATCGCTCAGCCTCACGGGGCTGGCGCGCTACCAGGCGTCGCGCGGCGTCGTGATCCAGGCCGCGGTCTATGACGGTATCCAGACCTTCGGGCGGCAGCTTCGCAACGGCCTGTCCAACCTGCCGACCGACTTCATCGAGACGCGCGACGCCTTTGGCCAGCAGTTCAACGGATGCGTCTTCTCCGCCACTGGCACGACGCCGGGCGGGTGCCTAAACGATGTGCTGCAATCGGTGCAGACCTCCGTCTACCGGGCGCGGGGGGTGGATGCGACGATCGCCATGTCGCGCGGGCGCTCGACCCTGGGCTTCGGCATCGGCTATGCCAATCGGCGGCTGTTCGCGCCCGAAGGATCGCCCGGCATCATCGTCTATGGCGCCGAGGACGAGAGCTACTACGCACAGATTTTCTTCGCCCATGCGCTCGGCCTCCATTCGGGGCTTAACGTGAATGGCTTCGTTAACTATTACGCCAGTAGGTTGGCGGGGGCCGAGGACGTGGTATCGCTGGGAACGACCGCCAGCTATTACCGCAACTTCGGTCGGCTCGGAACAACCGCGTCGGTAGGATTGTATCATTTCACGGTCGGCGACCTGACCAATGCCCTGTCGGCACAGGCCCTGATCGCCGCGAGATATCAATTCTGACCGGCCGAAAGGCACGATGATGTACGAGACCCATTTCGGTCTGGGCGAACGCCCGTTTCAACTGACGCCGGACCCGCGTTTCTGGTACGAGACGGCGACGCACGGCAAGGCGATGGCCTATCTGGGCTATGGCCTGGCACAGGGTGAGGGCTTCATCGTCATCACCGGCGATGTCGGCGCGGGCAAGACGACGTTGGTCGGCCATCTGATCGAAACGCTCGACCCCCGGCGGTTGAAGGTGCTGCACATCGTGTCGACGGCGGTCGAACCGCATGATCTGCTCCGCGTCCTCGCCGAACAGCTGAACGTCGATGCGCAGGGGCTGACCAAGGCGTCGCTGCTGTCCGGTATCGAGCGTGCGTTGCACGGCGTCGCGCGCGACGGTCGCCGCATCCTGCTGATCGTCGACGAGGCGCAGGCGCTGCCGCTCGGCTCGCTCGAAGAATTGCGCATGTTGTCCAACTTCCAGGCGGGCGGCCATGCGCTGCTCCAGATCCTGCTGGTCGGACAGCCCGAATTTCGCGAACGCCTGCTGGGTTCGGCGGCGGTCGAACAGCTTCGCCAGCGGGTCATCGCCATCCACCATCTGGACCCGATGGAGGCGGACGAGGTGCCTGATTACATCGCCCACCGCCTGGCGGTCGCGGGCTGGACCGGCCGCCCCGATTTCGCCGCCGATGCCTTCGACGCGCTGTATGCCGCGTCGGACGGCGTGCCGCGCCGCCTGAACGTGCTGGCGGGTCGCGTGCTGTTGCAGGCCGCGATCGAGGGGATCGAACTGATCGGCCAGGACACGGTCGAGAGCGTCGCCGCCGACATGGCCGCCGATCTGGGTCGCGATCGCCTTTCCACCTCATCCCAAACCGATGCCACTGTCCCTGCGATCGAGGAACGTCCGATGAATGGCGCGTCGACGATGAAGTCCTTCAAGCTCAACGGTGCCACCGTTCATGTCGCGACGGACGGTACCATGCGGTCGGCGATATTCGGCAACGGTCATGCGGCGATGCCGGTCCGGGCGGGCGATCCGATCCAGCGCACGCCCGTCACGCCGCAGGCCGAAGCGCCGCGCCACCGCGTCGTCGCGCCGCCTGCGCCGGAACCCGTCTCGCTTCGCCCCAAGCCCGAGGTTCAGGCAGAGCCCGAGCCCGTCGCCGAAACCCCTGCCGTCGCGCCCTCGGTCGCCGCGCTGGAAGACCGTGTCGCGCAACTGGAAACGCGACTGGAGCAGCAGGAAGCGGCGCTGCGCCGGGTCCTGACCCTGCTGGTCGAATGGTCGGAGATCGACAATCGGGACGGTGACGCCCGCCGTGAAGACGTCTCCACCATCCGACCGGGGGCGTGGGGCCATGCCGCCTGAGGGCAGGACCGACACCCGTCAGCCGATCAACGGCATGTCGGTGGACGTCGAGGAATGGTTTCAGGTCGGCGCGTTCGAGAAGACGATCGACAAGGCCGACTGGGATCGCCTCGATAGCCGGGTCGAGGCGAACACCGATGCCGTACTGTCGCTGTTCGCCGAGACGGGCACGCGCGCGACCTTCTTCACATTGGGGTGGGTCGCGCATCGCCACCCTTCGCTGATCCGCCGCATCGTCGATGCCGGGCATGAGATGGCGAGCCATGGCTGGGACCATCAGCGCGTCTTCACCATGACCGCCGACCAGTTCCGCGCCGACCTGGCCCGCGCGCAGGTGGCGATCGAGGATGCGGGCGGCCAGGCCGTCACCGGATATCGCGCGCCGAGCTTCTCGATCGACCGCCGCACGCCCTGGGCGCATCCGGTGCTGGCGGAGGCGGGCTATCGTTATTCCTCCAGCGTCGCGCCGCTTCGCCACGACCATTATGGCTGGGCGGAGTCGCCGCGCTATGCGTGGCGACCGGTGGCCGATTCCCACCTGATCGAGCTGCCGGTGACGGTCGCGCAGTTCGGCCAGCGGCGGCTGGCGACGGGCGGGGGCTTTTTCCGGTTGCTCCCGGCCAAGCTGACCGATGTCGCGGTCGGGCAGGTCCAGCGGGACGCGCACGGCGCGATCTTCTATTTCCATCCCTGGGAAGTCGATCCCGGCCAGCCGCGCGTGGCGAACGCGCCGCTTCGCTCGCGCATCCGGCATTACAGCCGCCTGGGCGCGATGGCGGGCAAGCTGCGGGGGCTGCTGACCCGCCATGACTGGGGCCGGGTCGATCAGGTCGCAGCCGAGGAAGCGGCGCGCCTAGCATGAGCGCGGGCGGCCCGAATATCCGCGTCGCCGATCTGGCGCGGGAGACGGAATGCGCGCGGATCGATGCCTTCGTCACCGGGCAGGCGGAGGGAACGCCCTTTCACCTGACCGGCTGGCTGAAGGCAGGTGCGGCGGGCTGCGGACAGACGGCGCATTACCTGATCGCGGAAGGTGGCGAGGGCGCGATCACCGGTGTCCTGCCGCTCAGCGAGATCCGCTCGCCCTTGTTCGGGGCGGCGATGGTGTCGACGGGCTTCGGCGTCGATGGCGGTGTGCTGGGGCAACATGGCGACGCGCTGGCCGATGCAGCCTGGGCGCTGGCCGCGGAGCGGAAGATCGGCTCGGTCGAGTTGCGCGGCGGCCCGGTGCCCGACGGCTGGACGGCGGATGCGGACAGCTATCTCGGCTTCGTCCGCCCCTTGGCGGCGGATGACGAGGCCGAGTTGAAGGCGATCCCGCGCAAGCAGCGGGCCGAGGTGCGCAAGGCGCTGTCGCAGGAACTGGAGGTGGTCACGGGCCGCGATCCGGCGATGCTGGCCGAGCATTACCGCATCTATGCCGAGTCGGTCCGCAATCTGGGGACGCCGGTCTTCCCGGCCCGGCTGTTCCGCGAGGCGATTGCCCGCCTTGATGCCGATGTGCTGACCGTGCGGCACCGGGGACGCGCGGTGGCGAGCGTGCTGAACCTCTATCATGGCGGCACCGTCTATCCCTATTGGGGTGGGGGGACGCAGGCGGCGCGGGGGCTTCGCGCCAACGACATGATGTATTTCGCGCTGATGCGTCATGCGCGCGCGCGCGGGTGTCACGCCTTCGATTTCGGTCGGTCGAAGGTCGGGACGGGCGCGGCGGCGTTCAAGAAGAATTGGGGGTTCGAGGGGCGACCGCTGGTCTATGCCAGCCGCAGCGAGACGGGACCGCGCGCGATCAACCCGCTCAATCCCAAATATGCGCTGATGATCGCGGTGTGGAAGCGCCTGCCGGTCTGGGCGGCGCGGCTGGCGGGGCCGCCGATCGCGCGGGGCCTTGGGTGAGGGACCTGCTGTTCCTGGCGCACCGCGTGCCCTTTCCCCCCGACCGTGGCGACAAGATCCGCAGCTATCACGTCCTGCGGCACCTGGCGCGCGAGTGGCGGGTGCATCTGTGTGCCTTTGCCGAGCATGAGGCGGACTTCGATCCGCCGCTCGCGTTTCGCGACCTGCTGGCGAGTTGCCATATCGTCCGCCGGACCAGGTTGATGCCGGTCGCGGCGATCCAGGCCTTGGCGAAGGGCGAACCCATCTCGCTCCCCGCCTTCGCCCATCCCGACATGGCGCGCGCGGCGGCGCGGGTGCGGGCCGATCACCGGGTTGCGGCGACCTATATCTTCTCCGGTCAGATGGCGCAGTATCGCGGGCCCGAGCCGACGGTCATGGACATGGTCGATGTCGACTCCGCCAAATTCGCCGCCATGGCGCCAAAGGCCCGCTGGCCGATGCGCGCGATGCTGACGCGCGAGGCGAAGCGACTGGGCGATTACGAGCGCGGGGTTGCCCGCGAAGTCGATGCGACGCTGTTCGTCAGCGAGGCGGAGGCGGCGCTGTTCCGCGCGGGCGGCGGGCAGGGGCGGATCGTCGCCATCGAGAACGGGATCGACGCCGCGACCTATGACCCCAATGCGATCCGCGAGCCGCGTTCGGACGAGCCCCTGATCGTCTTCACCGGGCAGATGGACTATCGCCCCAATATCGACGCGGTGACGCGTTTCGCCACGCGCATCCTGCCGCTGGTCCGCGCCGCCTGTCCGTCCGCGCGGTTCGCCATCGTGGGACGCGCGCCGACCCCGGCGGTGCGGCGTCTGGCGGGGGAGGGGGTGATCGTCACCGGCGAAGTGCCCGACACCCGCCTCTGGCTGGCCCGCGCCCATGTCTGCGTCGCGCCGCTGGACCTGGCGCGGGGTATCCAGAACAAGCTGCTGGAGGCGATGGCGATGGCGCGGCCCGTCGTCGCCTCGACCGCAGCGGCGGAGGGGATCGACCATGGCGGCACCATCGCGGTGGCGGAAGGGGATCGCGACTTCGCCGATCGGGTGATCGCCGCGCTGAACGGCCCTGCCGACAATGACGCGGCGCGTGCGCGGGTGCTGGCCCGCTATGACTGGGCGGCGCGGCTCGCACCGCTGAACCTGTTGCTGAAGGATGTGGCGGCGTGACACCGGGGGAGCGGATGAAGCCGGGGCGCTGGACCTGGCATCTGGCGCTGCTGGGCGCGGCGGCGCTGGTGGTGCTGTTCCTCTTCCGGCGCGATGCGGCGCATCTGGTCGATATCTGGTGGACCAGCACGACCTATGGCCATTGCCTGTTCATCGGCCCGGTCGTCGGCTGGCTGATCTGGCAGCGTCGCGCGGAGCTGTCGCAACTGACCCCCGTCGCCTGGTGGCCGGGGCTGTTGCTGGTCGCGGGCGGCGGGTTGCTCTGGCTGCTGGGCGAATCCGCCACCGTCGCGCTGGTGCGGCAATTGGGGCTGGTCGCGGTGATCGAGGGGCTGGTCGTCACCCTGCTCGGCCCGATGGTCGCGCGGGGGATGCTGTTCCCGCTCGCCTATGCCTGGTTCCTGGTGCCGTTCGGCGCGGAGCTGGAAAAGCCGCTTCAGCAGATCACCGTGTCGATCGTCATGCCGCTGCTCGACTGGAGCGGTATCCCCGCCTCGGCGGACGGCGTGCTGATCCATGCCGGACGCTATTGGTTCGAGGTGGCGGAGGCCTGTTCGGGGTCGAAATTCGTCCTCGCCATGGTCGCCTTCGCCGCGCTGGTCGCCAATCTGTGCTTCAAGTCGCCCTGGCGGCGCGCCATATTCATGATCGTCTCGCTGATCGTGCCGATCCTCGCCAATGGCGTGCGCGCCTGGGGGACGATCTTCGCCGCCGACAAGACCTCGATCGAGGTGGCGGGGGGCGTCGATCACATCATCTTCGGCTGGGTGTTCTTCGCGATCGTGATGGCGGCGGTGCTGGCGATCGGATGGCAGTTCTTCGATCGCTCGCCCGACGATCCCGCCTTCGATCCCCAAAGGCTGTCGGTCAGGCCGGGGCATCGGATCGACCCGTTGCTGGCGGCGGTGCTGGCGGTGACGATCACCGCCCTCTATCCCAGTTGGAGCGGTTTTGCTGGATCGCGCACCGCGACGCTCCCTGCCCGGATGGCGCTCCCCGATGTGCCGGGTTGGAGCCCGGCGGAGCAGGTCAGCGTGTGGCGGCCCTATTATCCCGGCGCGGATGCGGTGCTGATGCGCAGCTACAAGGACGCCGACGGGCATCAGGTCGATCTGGCGGTTGCGGTCTTCTCCCGCCAGCGCGAGGGGGGCAAGCTGGGCGCGTTCGGCACCGGTATCCTGCACGAGGATGATCGCTGGATCCGCGTCGCCGATCTGGGCCGGATCGCGGGCGGCGACGCGGTGCGGCTGATCACGACCGGGCCGAATGGCCAGCAGGTGCAGCGCGACGTTGCGACCTGGTACCGGATCGGCGATAGGCTGACCCCGGATATGCGACGCGTGAAGATCGAAACGATGAAGGCCCGCCTGCTGGGCCAGCGCCAGACCGCGGTGGCGATCCATGTCGCAAGCGAGGGGGACGATCCCGCCGCGATCCAGGCCTTTGTCCGCGCGCTCGGCCCGGTGGATGCGTTCGCCGCCCGACTGACCGGGGCACGCTGACCGCGCATGTGCGGGATCGCCGGTCTCTTCCACCCCGCCACGCCCAAGCCGGTCGATCCCGCCCGGCTGCGCGCGATGATCGGGGCGCAGGCGCATCGCGGGCCGGACGGGCAGGGGATATGGACCGCGCCGGGCGTCGGCTTCGCCCATGCCCGGCTGTCGATCATCGACATCGAGGGATCGCCCCAGCCGATGGTCGAGGACGAGGTCGCCGTCTGCTTCAACGGCGAAATCTACAACTATCGCGAATTGCGCGAGGAGTTGCGCGCGCGCGGAGCGGTGTTCCATACCGATGGCGACACCGAGGTGCTGCTGCATGGCTGGCGGCACTGGGGGCCGTCGATGCTCCATCGGCTGGTCGGCATGTTCGCCTTCGCCATCCATGATGCCAAGGCGGGATCGCTGTTCCTGGCGCGTGACCGGCTGGGGGTGAAGCCGCTGCACTGGGCCGAACTGCCCGATGGCGCGGTCGCCTTCGCCTCCGAGATGAAGGGGGTGCTGGCGCATCCGCTGTTCCGCCGCCGCCCGGACATCCGCGCGGTCGAGGATTATCTGGCGCTGGGTTATGTGCCCGACGATGCCAGCATCGTCGCGAGCGTCAACAAGCTGGCCGCCGGGCATTTCCTGTTGATCGAACGTGGGCGAGGCACTCCCCGGCCGCGCCTGTGGTGGGACGTGGACTTTTCCCATCGCGAAAACGGCACGGCGGCGCAACTGGGCGAGGGGCTGCTCGACCGGATGCGCGAGGGGGTGACCAGCCGGATGGTCGCCGATGTGCCGCTGGGCGCGTTCCTGTCGGGCGGCGTCGACAGTTCGGGCGTCGTCGCGCTGATGGCGGAGGCGTCCCCGCGCGCCGTCCGCACCTGCACCATCGGTTTCGAGGAAGCGGGCCATGACGAGCGTGGCTATGCGCAGACGATCGCCCAGCGCTTCGCCACCGACCATGTCGAGCGGGTGGTCCGGGCGGACGATTTCTCGCTGATCGACACGCTGGTCGCGCAGTTCGACGAGCCCTTTGCCGATGCCTCGGCGCTGGCGACCTATCGACTGTGCCAGTTGGCGCGCGAGCATGTGACGGTCGCCCTGTCCGGTGATGGCGCGGACGAGGCGCTGGCGGGCTATCGCCGCCATGTCTTCCATGCGGGCGAGGAGCGGGTGCGCGGCCTGTTCCCGGCGGATTTGCGCGCGGGGCTGTTCGGGACGCTGGGCCGCCTCTACCCCAAGGCGGATTGGGCGCCGCGTCCGCTGCGCGCCAAGACCACGCTGCTCGCGCTGGGAATGGACGGAGCGGAGGCCTATGCCCGCGCGGTCGGCGTCACCAGTCCCGAATGGCGGGCACGGCTATTCTCGAGGGAAGCCAAGGCGGCGCTGGGCGGGCACCGGGCGGAGGATCGCTATGTCGCCGCGATGCGCGCCGCGCCCGCGCGCGATGCGATCGACCGGGCGCAATATGCCGACCTGAAGATCTGGCTGCCCGGCGATATCCTGACCAAGACCGACCGCACCTCGATGGCGGTGGGGCTGGAGGCGCGTGAGCCGCTGCTCGACCACCGGCTGGTCGAATATGCCGCGCGCCTGCCCGCCGCGATGCGGATACGCGGCGGCCAGGGCAAATGGCTGATGAAGAAGGCGCTGGAGCCCTATCTGCCGCGCGACATCCTCTATCGCCCCAAAATGGGGTTCGTGACGCCGATCAGCGCCTGGTTCCGGGGCGCGCTGGCCGAGGATGCCGCGCGGCTGGAGCATAGCGGCCTGCTACGTGAGACGGGATGGTTCGAGCTGGCCGAACTGGGGCGAATGGCGGCGGATCACCGGGCGGGGCGGGCGGATCATGGCCGCACGCTGTGGCAGATGCTGATGCTGGAGCGGAGCCTGACGCGGTTGTTCTGAAGGGAACCAATTCCCGCCCTCCGCTCAGTGCGAGCGGAGGATGGGATGGGGCATCACCCCTTCAACGTCTGCGCGATCCATCGATCGAACAAATCCGGCCACAGTCGCTCCGGCGACCCCTCGGGCGCACTCAGCGCGCCGAAGCCATGGCCGCCGCGCTCGAAGAAATGCGCCTCGACCGGCACCTTCGCCGCGCGCGCCTGGGTCAGTACGTCGAGCGACTGGTCGATCGGCACCAGCCCGTCATCGACCGCATGGACCAGGAACAGCGGCGGCGTGCTCGCGTCGATCCGGCGCGGCGTGTCGTAGCGCGCCTTGGTCGCCGCGTCGGGATCGGGGCCGAGCAGATTGTCGCGCGACCCGGCATGGGTGGTCGGGGTCGACAGGCTCGCGACCGGATAGATCAGGCCCGAAAAGCGCGGTTTCGCCGATTGCCGGTCGGCGGCGTCGATGGCGGCATAGACCTTGTCGTCATGGCCGACCGTCAGCGAGGCGGCGAGGTGCCCGCCCGCCGAAAAGCCGACAATGCCCAGATTGGCCGCGTCGATCCCATAGCGCCCCGCATTCGCGCGGATCAGCCGCATCGCCCGCTGCGCATCCTGAAGCGGCACATCCGCCTGACGGTCCCACCCTTCCGAGGGCAGGCGATAGGATAGCGCGAACACCGTGATGCCATGCGGATTGAGTGTCCGGGCGACATCGATCCCCTCATTCTGGATCGACACGAAGCCATAGCCGCCCCCCGGAATGGTCAGCACGGCACGGCCATCGGGGCTTTCGGGGCGGAAGACCGCAACGATCGGATTGGCGGTGCCGCGCAGCCACAAATTCTGCTGTCCGGCGGGGCCGTTCATCGAGGGATTGGGGGTGGGCAGCTTGGCCCTGGCTCCTGGCGGGCGGCCGGGCCAGAGCGGGAAATGTTCGGTCGGCGGCCAGGGCGTCATCGCTCCGGCGGCGGTCGTGGGCGCGGCTTGTGCGGTCGCCCGTGTCGTCAGCGGCGCAGCGGCCATCGCCCCGATCAGGGTGCGTCGATCGATCACTCTCTTCCCCTCCGTATCGCGCATGGCAGCGCCACGGCGTGGAGGGTGCCGGGGCGCGGCGGGTCAGGCAAGTGAAAAGGGCGGAACCTCTCGGCCCCGCCCCCTTACTCAATGACCGTATTTCTTGATCCCGCGACGGCGCAGCTTTTCGCGCTTGCGCCGTCGCATATAGGGGATCGCGAATGCCGCGACCGACAGCAGCACTGCCCCGATAATCAGATAGGCAAGCTGCTCTCGTTCAAGAAACTCTAACATCAGTCGAAAATCGCTCCCCAACGACGCTTGGCGCGCTCACGCCAATGGCCGCGATGATAAGCGTCCGAGGCAAGGAGCGGCATGACAGAACCGGCTTCGGCGAATACCATCTGTTCGAGGGCCGTGTCCACCTTGCCCCAGCTCGCCGCTTCCTTCAGCGTCGAAGAAGAGCAGGCGCCGTCGCGAACATCGGCGACGGTGATCTGCACCGCATATTTGTGCATCTCGACATCGTCATGACCCAGGATTTCGGCGCAAACCACCGTATCCTGAATGAAATTCTTCGGCACGCCGCCGCCGATCATCAGCAGGCCGGTGGTGCCAGCCTTGATCTTGATGTCGGTTAGTTCGCGGAAGTCGGCGATGGCATCGAGCACCATATAGGGCTGATTATTTTTCATCCGCTCGACCTGATGCTTCACCAGACCAAAGCCCGCCGACGAATCGACGAATGCCGGGCAGAAGATCGGCACGTCATGCTCATACGCCAACTTGACGAGGCTGTTGTCCTTCTTTCCGTGTTCGGACAGATACTTGCCCATTTCACGGATGAATGCACGGCTGGAATAGGGCTTGGGCTCCAGCGAATCGGCGATCTTGCCGATCGTGTGGTCGCAGTCCTGCAACTGCTCTTCGTCAATATAGGTGTCGTAGATGCGGTCGATGTAGAGCGAACGCAGCGTGTTGTCGTCCGGCACTTCCAGCGCCTGATAATGCTTGTGGCCCAGGCCTTCGAAGAAATCCATGTCGACGATCGACGCGCCGGTCGCGACCACGCCGTCGATCATGTTCGAGCGCAGCAGCTCGGCATAGAGGTCCATGCAGCCGCCCGCCGAGGTCGACCCTGCGATGACGAGGAAGATTGAGCAGTCCTTGTCGGCCAGCATCTGGTTGTAGATGCCGGTCGCGCGCGCCAGGTCGCGGCTGGTGAAGCTCATCTTGCCCATCGAATCGATGATCGGGCGGGCGTCGAACTTGGTGATGTCGATATGCTCGACCACGCTGGAGAGCAGCTCGGCCTTGCGGTTGTCGTTGATCGTGTCGGTCATGATGGTTCCATCATCATCGAGAAGCCGTCGTCGTTGATGGGGACGCGGTAACCCGGCTGGTCCGGGCCTGCACGAACGGCGGGTCCGGTATGCGAAGGGGCCTTATCGCGGTGAACGCCGCAATGCCACCCCATTCCCCTTCCGCCGGAGCGGAAGGGGATAAAGGTGTGCTAAAGTCGCTGGGTTACAGCTTGACGACGTTGGCGGGCAGGGCCTGCTCGACATCGTCGCGATAGACCGACAGCATCGGTTCGTCGTCGGTCGTCACGAACTCGGCGCAACCGAAACCGTTGAACTGGGTTCGCATGGCCTGGCCATAGGCGCCCAGCATCCCGATCTCGAAATAATCGCCGGTGTTCGTGTCCGCGGGCAGCGGGAACGGACCCTGCATGAAGTCGAGATCGTCGCAGGTCGGGCCCCAGAAGCTGAAGTCCATGTCGCGCGCGTCCGAATCCGGCTCGCGCAGCAACTGGACCGGGTACTTCCACCCGATATGCGCCGCATCGAACAGCGCGCCATACGCGCCGTCGTTGATGTACAACTCGTTGCCCCGACGACGCTCCACGCGCACCACGACGGAAGAATATTCCGCGCACAGCGCTCGGCCCGGCTCGGCCCAGAGTTCGGCCGAATAGGACACCGGCAGGCTCTCGAACGCGCGGTGGATCGTCTCGAAGAAACGCTCCAGCGGCGGCGGGGTCATGCCCGGATAGGCCGAGGGGAAGCCGCCGCCCACGTCGATCACGTCGACGGTCACCGCCGCCGCGACGATCGCCGCACGGACGCGCTCCATCGCCGCCGAATAGGCGTCGGGGGTCATGGTTTGGCTGCCGACATGGAAGCAGATGCCCAGCGCATCGGCGACCTGGCGGGTCGCGATCAGCAGCTCCTTCGACTCTTCCAGGCTGACGCCGAACTTCGATCCCAGGCTGAGCTTGGCATATTCGGACGACACGCGCATCCGGACGCACAGGGTCAGGTCGGTCGCACCTTTCGTGGCGCGGACGATCTTGTCCAGCTCTTCCAAGCAGTCGAGCGAATAGGTGCGGACGCCGTGCACGAAATAGGCCTCGGCAATCGCCTCTTCCGACTTCACCGGATGCATGAAGCAGCAGACAGCCTGCGGGGCGACCGACTTCACCATCCGCACTTCCGCGATCGAGGCGGTGTCGAAATGGGTAATGCCATTGTCCCACAGGATCTGGATCAGATCCGCAGACGGATTCGCCTTGACCGCATACATCGGCCGACCCGGAAACTTCTCGACGAAGAATCGGGCGGCGCGCGCAGCAGCGTGCGGGCGAAGCAGCGTGACCGGATCAGCCGGACGACGCTTGGCGATGTCGATGCCGCGCTCCATGTTGGAGGGGACGGCGGTCGAGTGGGCAGCTAGCCCCAGCGCGCGATGATTCTGGTGCAACTCAAGGGACCTCCAATTGCCTGACGGCATACGGTGACAAAAAGCTGCCTTGCGGTTGGAAGTCCCATGGGGCAGCGGAGGCGCGAAATAGGGTCCGCTTTTTCGAATGTAAAGCGGTAGAGAGGGCGTCGGAGATAAAAAGTGACAATCTTGAGACAGCCGACAAAAGCCGGGGTGCGCGACGCCGCCGAAAAGATCGCCCGCATCCTGCAACCGACCCCGATTTTTCCGTTGCAAATCAATGGAAAGACGGTGGTTTTCAAGGCGGAGAATCTGCAACCGATCGGGGCGTTCAAATTGCGCGGCGCATGGCACCGTCTGACCGCCCTGGACGAGGATTCGCGGGGGCGGGGCGTGGTCGCCTTTTCGTCGGGCAATCATGCGCAGGGAATCGCCTGGGCCGCGCGCCGACTGGGAATCGCAGCGACGATCGTGATGCCCGCCGACGCCCCCATATCGAAGCGCGAAGGCACGCTCGCGCTGGGGGCGGAGATCGTCGATTACGACCGCGCGACCGAAAGCCGCGAGAAGATCGCCCGGCGACTCGCCGAGGCGCGGGGGGCGACGCTGGTGCCCAGTTTCGATGACCCCTGGGTGATCGAGGGACAGGGTTCCGCAGGGGTCGAAGCGGCGGCGCAGATGGCGGCGCTGGGCCTCGGCGCGCCGGGGCATGTCGTCTCGCCCTGTGGCGGTGGTGGTCTGGCGGCGGGATTGACGCTGGCGCTGCCCGAAGCGCGGGTGACGGTGGTCGAGCCCGAGGGCTGGGACGATATGCGCCGCTCGCTGGAGGCGGGGTGGATCGAGCCGGTGGGCGACAATCCGCCGCCGACCGCCTGCGACGCGCTTCAGACGACCCGGGTGTCGCCGCTGACCTTCGAGGTGCTGGCACGGCGCGGGGCGGAGGGCGTCGCGGTCAGCGAGGCCGAAGTCGCGGCGGCGCAGCGCTTCGCGGCGGAGCGGTTGCGGCTGGTGGTCGAGCCGGGCGGGGCGGTGGCGCTCGCGGCGCTGCTGGCGGGCCAGGTCGCGGCGGAGGAGGGGATGCTGGTCATCCTGTCCGGCGGCAATGTCGACCGCGCCGCCTATGCGCGCGTGCTGGCAGGCTGATGGAGGGGATCGCCCAGGCCGCGCCAGCACTCGCGATGCTGGCGGCCTTTGCCTGTATCGCGGGCGGGGGCGTCACCATCCGGCGCGGGGATCGGCTGAAGGGGGTGCTGATGCTGGTGATGGCGGCCGTGCTGGTGGGGAATGTGCTGATCTGGACTATGCCGTAGATCCTCCCCTGCAAGGGGAGGAATTTGCGGCTGATGACCTCATCCCCAAACCCCGCTAAGACCCACCCCATGTTCCGCATCGCTCGCTGGGCCCTGAAGGCCGTGCTCGCCTTTGTGATCCTCAGTGTCGTCTGGGTCGGCATCTATCGCTTCGTGCCGCCGCCCTACACCTTCACCATGCTGGGCGACGCGCTGGGTGGGCATGAGGTGACGAAGGACTGGATGCCGCTGTCCGAGATGGACCCCGACATGGCGCGCGCCGCGATCGCGGGTGAGGATGCGCGCTTCTGTTCGCATCACGGCTTCGATTTCAAGGCGATGGCGAGTGCGGCCTATCGCAACGCCAAGGGCGGTCGCATCCGGGGTGGCTCGACGATCAGCCAGCAGACCGCCAAGAACGCCTTCCTGTTCCAGAATGGCGGCTATATCCGCAAGGCGTTCGAGGCGTGGTTCACCTTCCTGATCGAAACGCTGTGGGGCAAGCGGCGGATCATGGAGGTCTATCTCAACATCGCCGAGACGGGGATCGGCACGTACGGCGCGAATGCCGGGGCGATGCGCTATTTCGGGCATGACGCGTCGCATTTGTCCCCGACCGAAGCGGCGCGGATCGCGGCGGTGTTGCCTCTACCGAAGAAGCGTGCGGCGGTGGCGCCGACAGGGTTCGTGCGGCGCCATGGCAATGTCATCACGCGCTATGTCGGGGTGGTGCGGCGGCAGGGGTTGGATGCTTGTATTCGGTAGGGTGGTGGGCTCGGTGAGATCCCTTTCCCTCCCCCATCCCCTCCCGCCTGCGGGAGGGGCGTGCTACTTGGCAGGCGTCATGCGCCTGCGATGCCTTGGCTGAACTGATCGCTCACCCCCAGCCACACCCCTCCCGCAGGCGGGAGGGGATGGGGGAGGGCCTCGCCGCGTACGACGAAGCCCAGATCCATTACTTCCCGTCACCCGAAATCGCATCGCCCGCCTTCTTCGCGGTATCGCCGACGCTCTGGGCCGCCGAGGTCACGGCCGCGTCGCGCCGGTTCTCTGCGCCGCCACGGCTGAACAGGTAGAAGCCACCGACCAGCACCGCGATCAGCAGGACGATGGCGATCGCCATCCCGCCGCCGCCGCTGCGACGCTCGATCACCGTGGTGGAGTGCGGCTGGGTGCCGTAGGTTTCGGTCACACGTTCGTCGGCCATGACATTCCCTCCTCTGTTTGGTGGAGGATGCAACGCCATGACCGGCATACCGTTCCCGAAACGATGCCCCGATCAGAAGGGCAGCTTGAAGCCCGGCGGCAGCGGCAGGCCGCTGGTCATCTTGGACATTTCGCTGCCCGAGGCGGCATCGGCCTTGGTCCGCGCGTCGTTGATCGCGGCGGCGAGGAGATCCTCCAGCATGCCCTTTTCCGACGGCTGCATCAGCGAGTCGTCGATGGCGATGCCAATGACCCGGCCCTTGGCCGAGGCCTTCACCTTGACCAGCCCGCCGCCCGAGACGCCCTCGACCTCGATATTGTCGAGATTGGCCTGCGCCTTTTCCAGCTCGTTCTGGACGTTCTGGGCCATCGCCAGGATTTCGTCGAGATTTTTCACATCATGCTCCGTTCATACTGCGTTTGCCGGGCCATTCCATCAGTTCGGCCTCGGGGAAAGCCTCGCGGGCGGCGCGGACCATGTCCGATTCCCACGCGGCGGTCTTGATCGCTTCCTCGGCCGCCATCTGCTGTTCGTGCAGCGTCGGTTGGCCGGGCATGTCCTCCATCGTGATGCGCCAGACCTGGCCGGTCGCGGACTTCAGCGCGGCGGTCAGTTCGTTCAGCGTGTCCGCCGCGATCGGGCGCGATCCGCTGAACGCCACCTCCGGCGGGGCATAACGCACGAGACGCGCGCCGTGACGCAACCGGGCGGCGAGCGCCAACTGCCCCATATCGTCTAGCCGGTCGATCATCGCGACGAAGCTGTCGGGCAGCTTGGGTTGCTCGGGCTCCGGCGGGGCCGCGATGGCGACGGGTGCGGGAGTAGGGACAGCGGTCTGGGTGATCTGCGGCGCGCTGGGGGCGGAGACACCGCCATCGCGAATTTGCCGCGCCAGTTCGCCCGGATCGGGCAGGGTCGAGGCATGGATCGCGCGGAGCAGCGCCATTTCCGCCGCCTCGATGGGCAGGGCGGCGCGCGCGACTTCGTCATGTCCCTTCAGAAACAACTGCCACAGCCGGTGCAGCGCCGGGAAGCTGAGCGAGCCCGCCCATTGCTCGCGCGCGGCGCGCTCCTCGAGCGGCTGTGCCGCGTCGGGCGGCGTGCCGACCTTGGTCAGGGTGATGCCGTGCACCGTCTCCAGCAAGGACCGCAGCACCGATTGCGGATCGACGCCATAATCATATTGCCGCCGAAGCGACGCCAACGCCCCCGCGCCGTCGCCGTTCAGGATCAGCCCCAGCAGGTCGCGCACCGCGCCGCGGTCCGACAGGCCCAGCATCTCGCGCACCGCCGCCGCCGTGACGCCGCCGCCCTCTAGATCGGCATGGGCGATCGCCTGGTCCAGGATCGACAGGCCGTCGCGCGCCGAGCCTTCCGCCGCGCGCGCGACCAGCATCAGCGCTTCTTCCTCGGCGGTGACGCCTTCCTTGACGCAGATGTCGGCGAAATGCGCGGCCAGCTTGTCCGCCGTGATCCGCCGCAGGTCGAAACGCTGGCAGCGCGACAGCACTGTGATCGGAACCTTGTTCACTTCCGTCGTGGCGAACAGGAACTTCACATGCGCGGGCGGCTCCTCCAGCGTCTTCAACAGCGCGTTGAAGGCGTTCTTGGAGAGCATGTGGACCTCGTCCACGATGTAGATCTTGAACCGCGCGGAGACGGCGGCGTAGCGCGACGCCTCGATGATCTCGCGGACGTCATCGACGCCGGTATGGCTGGCGGCGTCCATCTCGATCACGTCGATATGGCGGCCTTCGGCGATGGCACGACAGGGCTCGCATTGTCCGCAGGGGCTGATGGTCGGGCCGCCGGTGCCGTCCGGGCCGACGCAGTTGAGTGCCTTGGCGATCAGCCGCGCGGTCGAGGTCTTGCCGACCCCGCGCACGCCGGTCATCAGGAAGGCGTGCGCCAGCCGGTCGCGCTTGATGGCGTTGCCCAGCGTCTGGACCATCGCGTCCTGGCCGATCAGCGCGTCGAAGGTCTGCGGCCGATATTTGCGTGCGAGGACGCGGTACGCCTCTGCCTTTGGCTGGGGCGGTTCGCCCAGGTCGAACGAATCAGCCATGCCGGGGCCGGGAGATCAGGGTGTTGGAAAGCATCGCCGACCAACATAGGCGCTCCGACCCCCGCCGTCAGGTGGAATCGTAACGACCGTCAGTACCGTCATCCCAGCGAAGGCTCCGATACCTCACGAGCGGGCCCGCGCACGGTTAAAGGCCCCAGCCTGCGCTGGGGTGACGAATGTCTTCTGTCGGAGGTGGGAGCCGGGACGACCCGCAGCGAAATCGTTGCGGCTGCTTCCGTCAGGACCTGACCGGGTTGGCGATGACTACGTCCGCCCGACTCCCGCCGCGCATATGGCGAAACGAGGCCGGGGGATCAAGTCCTTATCCCACCGGCCCCATCCCGTGACGAACTGTCGGATCAGCGATAGACGTTGAAGCACTGACGCTGCGGACCGTTCCAGGTGCGGACCCAGCGACACGTCACGCGCGGACGGCCATAGCCATAGCCGTAGCGGGGACCACGATCCCAGCGCGGCCCGCGATTCCAGCCGGGACCACGGTCCCAACCCGGAGCGCGATGATGCCAGCCCGGCCCGCGATCCCAACCCGGACCCCAACCCGGACCCCGACCCCAGCGGTCATGCGGTCCATGCGGCGCGGCGGCGGCGGGGGTGGCGGCGGCGATACCCGACACGGCGATCAGACCGGCGCCCAATACAGCAAGGATTTTCATACGCTTTACTCCCGTAATCCCGCCCTTCGGCGAGCATGGGAGGAGAATGGCAAATCGCCGATGATCGATCCCTGAACTGGCTTGTTATCAAGGGTTCAGGGAAGGCGCGCGGTCAGGCCGTCGAGCTGCGGGCTCAGCACGATCTGACAGGCGAGGCGGCTGGACCGGGTCGCGTCGGGCACGAGGTCCAGCATATCCTCTTCCTCCGCCTCGGGCGGCGGCAGGCGCTCGAGAAAGGCGGGGTCGATCAGGACATGACAGGTCGCGCAGGCCATCTGTCCGCCGCAAGTGCCCTCCAGCGGCTGTCCGGCGCGTTGTCCGGCGCGGAGCAGCGTCTCGCCGGGCGTTGCGTCCATCGTGACGGCCTCGCCGTTCCGGGCGGTGAAGGTGATCGAGATCATCGGTCCTGGCTCTCGGCGGCGGCGGCGAGCTCATCGATCGCGTCGCGCAACTCGGCTTCGCTCGTGTAGCGCCCGAAGCCGATCCGGATCGAGGATTTTGCCTCACGCTCGCTCAAACCGAGGGCACTCAGCACATGGCTGGTCCGCCCCGATCCGCTGGCGCAGGCGCTTCCGGCGGAAAACGCGATGTCGCGGCAATCGGACATGAGGCGGGCGACATCCAATCCCTCGCGACGGACGTTGAGATTGCCGTGATAGCGCCGGTCGGTCGATCCGTTGATCGTCCAGTCCGGGCCCAGCCGCTCCACCGCCAGCGCCCAGAGTCGTTCGACATGCGCGGTGTCTTCGGCGCTGCGCTCCGCCATCAGCCTGGCCGCCGCGCCGAACCCGGCGCACAAAGCGGGGCTTAGCGTACCCGATCGCTCGCCCTCCTGATCGCCGCCATGCAGCAGCGGGGGCAGGGTGATGCCGTTCCTGATCCACAATGCGCCGATGCCCTTGGGGCCATGGATCTTGTGCGCGGAGACGGCGATCAGATCGACCGCGTCGGGGATGGCGACGCGACCATAGCCCTGCACCGCGTCGCACAGCATCAGCGCGCCCGCCCGGTGCGCGGCGTCGGCCAGCGCGGCGACCGGCTGAACGGTGCCGACCTCGTTGTTGACCAGCATCGCAGCGACCAGCCCGGTGCCTTCCGCGATGGCGTCCGGCGCGACCAGTCCATCGCCATCGACCGGCAACATGGTCAGCGGCCGTCCAGTCGCGCGTGCGGTGTCTAGGACGGCGGCATGTTCGACGGCGGTCGTCACGATCCCGCCGGTAGCGCCCTTGATCGCCCAGTTCAGCGCCTCGGTCGCGCCGCTGGTGAACACCACCCGCCCGCCAGAGGGGAACAGCGCCGCCACCTGATCGCGCGCGACCTCCACCGCCGCGCGCGCCTGCCGCCCGGCGCGATGGGGGGAGTGGGGGTTGGCATGCCCCTGCTCCAGCCAGGGGAGCATCGCCTTCAGCGCTTCGGGGGCGAGCGGGGTCGTCGCCTGATAATCGAGGTAGATCACGCCGCCTCCACCCGCTTGCCCCGCGCGATCCCGCGCCAGGCGGCGACGAAGCGGTCGACATCGTCGCGCGTCGTCGTCCGGCCGAAGCTGACCCGCACCACCTCGCGCCCCGGCTCCACGCTCCAGCCGAGCGCGGACAGGACATGGCTGGGCTTCAGGCTGCCGCTCGCACAGGCGCTGCCCGCCGAGACCGAGATTTGTGCGAGGTCGAACTGGATCAACTGCGCCGCGGAGGGCTTGCCGGGCATGTGATAGCTGGCGATGGCGGGATGGCGGCGGCTGGCATCGGCGACCACGATCCCGCCCGAGCGGCGGATCGCGTCGTCCAGGTGCGCGCGCAACTCGGCATGGTCGGGCTCCGGCTCTGCGAGCGCGGCGGCATAGCCCAGCACACCCGGCATATTCTCCGTGCCGGGGCGATAGCCGCGCTCCTGCCCCCCGGTCGGGGCCAGTAGCGCCAGGTCGCGGACCAGCAGCGCGCCGATCCCCGGCGGGCCGCCCCGCTTGTGGGCCGACAGGGCGACCAGATCGGCATGGTCGATCACCTCCGGGTCGGCCCCGGCGGGCATCTGTGCGGCGTCGACCAGCAGGATGTGGCCGGCGGCATGGACCGCCTCCGCCAGTTCCGCGATGGGCTGGCGCACACCGGTTTCGCTATTGGCCCATTGCACCGTGACGACCGCGCGGGGGCCGCCGAGGTCGGGCAGGCGCAATATGCCATCGGCGCCGACCGGCATGACGATCGCATCGGGGGCGGCGCGCAGCACCGCGTCATGGTCGATGGCACCGACGAAGCGCCGCTCCGCCATCGTGCGGGTCAGCGCGATGGACAGGGATTCGCTCGCCCCGCTGGTGAACAGCACGTCGTGTTTCCAGCCCAGCGACCGGGCGACACTGGCACGCGCCTCCTCCAGCGCGCGCTTGGCGGCGCGACCCTCGGCATGGGGGGAGGAGGGGTTGGCCCAGATCGCGCAACCTTGTGCCAGGGCGGCACGGGCCGCATCGGTCATCGGAGTCGTCGCGGCATGATCGAGATAAAGACGGGACAGGGTTCGTTGCCTAGCTGGAATGATCGAACAATTGCGAAAAGGGGCCTGCCGCCTATATAGCGCAAGGTTCCCGGCGCTCCACCAGCGCGATCCAGATCGGCGAGTTTTGATGCCCGAAGTCATTTTCCCCGGCCCCGAAGGCCGCCTCGAAGGCCGTTTCGCTCCCGCTCCCCGTCCGCGCGCGCCCGTCGCGATGATCCTGCACCCGCATCCCAATGCGGGCGGCACGATGAACAACCGCATCGTCCAGGAACTCTACAAGACCTTCCAGCGGCGCGGTTTCGCCACGCTGCGCTTCAACTTTCGCGGCGTGGGCAAGAGCCAGGGGACGTTCGACAACGGCATCGGCGAGCTGTCCGACGCCGCCTCCGCGCTCGACTGGGTGCAGAGCTTCCACCCGGAGGCATCGACCACCTGGATCGCGGGCGTCAGCTTCGGCGCGTGGATCGGCATGCAGTTGCTGATGCGTCGCCCGGAGATTCGCGGCTTCATCTCGGTCGCGCCGCCCGCCAACATGTACGACTTCACCTTCCTGGCGCCCTGCCCCTCCTCGGGCATCATCATCCAGGGCGAGGCGGACGAGGTCGCGACTCCGGCGGCGACCCAGAAGCTGGTCGACAAGCTGCGCACCCAGAAGCACATCACCATCCATCACGACACCATCCCCAAGGCCAACCACTTCTTCGAGCATGAAATGCCCGAGCTGATGGGGTCGGTGGACCGGTATCTGGACATGCGACTGGACCCGAACTCGCCGATCCGGTGAGGGGGAAGACCTCGCGATAGCGAAAGGGCCTCGGCGGAAGTAGGGGCCTTTTTCGTGTGTGGGGCTCGTTCAGTCGGCCAGTGCCATGTCGATGGCCGCCTGGGCATGCAGCGCGGTCGTATCGAAAATCGGCACCGGGCTGTCGTCGGGGCCGATCAGCAGCATGATCTCGGTGCATCCCAGGATGATCGCTTCGGCACCCTGTTCTATCAGGCGTTCGATGATCGCGCGATAGGCGTCGCGGGACGAGTCCAGCATCTGGCCCGCGACCAGTTCGTCATAGATCACCCGGTGCACCTGCGCCCGGTCGGCGGCATGGGGAATGACGACGTTCAGCCCGTGGCGATCCGCCAGCCGCCCCTTGTAGAAATCCTGCTCCATGGTGAAGGCCGTGCCGAGCAGCCCCACGGTGCGCAGGCCCGCCGCCTTGATCCGCTCCGCCGTCGGATCGGCGATGTGCAGCAGGGGAATGCCCGTCGCCGCCTCGATGGCGGGGGCGGTTCGGTGCATGGTATTGGTGCAGATCAACAGGAAATCCGCGCCTGCGGCCTCCAGCCTTTGTGCGGCATCGGTCATGCGCGCGGTCAGGCCGGCCCAGTCGCCCTTGTGCTGGAGCGCCTCGATCTCGGCGAAGTTGAAGGACCAGAGCAGGCACGAGGCCGATGCCGTCGGACCCAGCCGTTCACGAACGCCCTGATTGATGAGGCGATAATATTCGGCCGAGCTTTCCCAGCTCATGCCGCCCACCAATCCTATCGTCCGCATCCGCTTATCCTAAGGTTGTCGCGGGCAGGATAAGGAGATGGACCGAACTCACAAGGCGGGATGGAGGATCAGGCGCGCTGCCGCCACGCCCGTTTCATAAGCCCCATGCGCGGTCGAGAAATCGTCGCGCGAACAGGCCTCGCCCGCGAAGAACAGGCGGTTGTCGACCGGTTGGGCCAGCGCTTGGCGCGCCTTGGTGTGGCCGACCTTGGCATGGCTGTAACTGCCGCCGATCAGCGGTGCATGCCGCCAGCGTGTTGCGTCCAGTGGGGTAAGCCGCCGTCGCCAGTCGCTGCCGAGCAATCTGACCAGTTCGTCGATGGCGAATTGCGCCGCCGCGCCGTCTTCCTCCAGGGCTTCGGCGCAGGGGCCGCCGAAGAAACTTTCGATAATCGGCCAGCCGAAGGGCGATAGGCGGTGGCTGGCGGTGCAGGGGGAATGCGGATTGCCGGTCAGATGCGCATGGGCTGGCCAGGGCAGGGGGCCCTCGACCGACAGGAAGACCTTGTCCGCAATCCCGAGCGGCAGCGCGGCGCTGGCCTCCTGCTTGGCGGGCAAAGGCGGGTCGAAGGTGAGCTTGCCTTCCGCCAGCACCGTGGTGGGAACGGCGATAACGACGTGATCCGCCTCAAGCGTGCCCCGGGAGGTTTCGACGCGGATCGTCTTGCCCCGATGGTCGATCCGGCTCGCGGTCACGCCGGTGCGCACCGGCACGTCGCCCGCATGGTTCACGATGACCGTGCCATAGCCCTCGACCACGGCCCAATTGTCGTCGGTGGCGGCGTTCTCATAGGCCGCCCAGTCGTGCAGCGACACTTGGGTGAGCGAAGCGCCATTGGCATAGCCGGAGATGGCGTCGATCATCGGCCGCCACGGATCGTCCGCCGCCACGAAATCGGACAGGAGCCGGTCGGGCCCGTCGAGTGCGGCCATCGCGGCTTCCTCGAACCGGGCATAGGCCTCACCCGAGGCGCGTTTCTCGTCGGGGGGAAAGCCCAGGTCGTTCCACTGGACCTGCCAATTGGGGGAGCGGCGGTCGATGGTGAAGCCCGCCCGCTCGGCGATGGCGGTCCATGGGTTGCGCTTGGCCGAATGAAGCCAGCCACAGCCATGATCGACGACATGGCCCGTGGGAAGGCGCGCACTCCGCGCCCGTCCGCCCAACCGGTCCGCCGCCTCGATCAGCAGGACATCGTGCCCCGCCTCATGCAGCGTCCGTGCCGCCGCGATCCCGGCCGCGCCGCCGCCAATGACGACGGTGCGGCCGGTCATGCTCAGGCGGCCGCCAGCAGCCGCTTTTCACCCGCGATACGCATCATCGCCTTTTGCAGCTTCTCGAAGGCGCGCACCTCGATCTGGCGGACGCGCTCGCGGCTGACGCCATAAACCTGGCTCAGCTCTTCCAGCGTCTTGGGATCGTCGGTCAGGCGACGCTCGGTCAGGATGTGCTTCTCGCGGTCGTTCAGGTCGTCCATCGCGCTGACCAGCATGTCGTGGCGGACATCCGCCTCCTGCTGCTCGGCGACGACCG